>ERZ1032794.108-NODE-108-length-20856-cov-11.231143_pt1 | contig 20856 bp, 28 predicted proteins | sample MGYA00516957_ERZ1032794 | MGnify/ENA primary metagenome ERZ1032794 (study PRJEB33719, sample SAMN04262543) | wastewater metagenome | biome: sewage system; feature: street-access sewage; material: sewage | place: Peru: Lima | collected 2013-01-15 ... | reverse complement strand
AACACATTCTTCCCTGTCTGACAGTAATTATCTTTATAAAAAATATGTGAAATGACATTAAAAATGCTAAATTTTTACTGCTTTTTCACTTCTTTTAACGCAATAATCACTTGACATTTATATTTCTTTTTACTATATTAGTATGTACAGCACACAAGAGAATGTGTCTGTTACAGTAGAGAGTATTCATTACTCTACCCTGATCAGGGCTTGTACTGGTTTCGACAGGGATCTCGAAGATGGAGAAGCTATCCGTAGGCTGATGCGTTAAATCGCAAACTTAAAATTAAACGCTAACGATAATTTCGAATTAGCTGCAGCCTAAATGCTGCATGTCAGCCCTGAAGCACTCACACTTTAGGAATCTGGCACCGACTATGTGAGAAACGATGATGGCAAAGCTTTGAGCCGTCAGGCGTATTATGAAGCTACTGAACCCGTAAGGATGTTAGTTTTCGTACGGCAGAGGGAATGTCAAATAACTGACTATGATAGTAGAAGTACATGGGACAGGTTTTTGGACGCGGGTTCGATTCCCGCCAGGTCCACTTTTCAATGAAAGTGTGAATTTACAACGAATGCGGGATATCCCATATAAATCAAGGGTTTCCCGCATTTTTATTATTTAGAATCATTCTAGCATATTATAAATATTTCGGTTATTTTAGAATCCTATGCAACACGAAATGCATCAAAATGCAACACGAAAAAGATGATACAATATTCACCCCGGAGCTTACCACTCCGGGGATCTTATTACTGCAGATATCCTGTCGGACCGAATGTGTACTTCTTTCCGTTGATCGTTAGCGTTTCATTTTTCGCCATCTTGCCGTCTGATTTAAAATAGTAATCAGCTTCCTTAAGGCTCAGCCATTTGTTCTTATACATGGCACCGAGCGGAGATGCCGATGTTGCTTTCATATTGTACCAGTAATAATCATCTCCTGCCTGTCTCCATCCGGTAAGCATCTGGCCTGTCTGATAACGTCTGTCTTCTCCGGATTTAACAAGATAATAGTCGTTACCGGCATATCCTTTTAACTCACCTTCCAGTAGTGTTCCCTGTGCATGTTTTCCTTCTCTCTTCGGTCGTAGATAGAAATAGTTTCCACCTGCCAGAACCCAACCGGTTAACATAGCCCCAACCGGTTTCTTTGGTGCGACTACTCCATCATTCAGGAAGTACCATTCCCCGTCAATCTTATTCCAGCCGGTCCGCATTCCCCCTGTTCCGTTAAGCCAGTAGAAATTTCCCTGGTACTGAATCCACTGATTCTGGACAACGTACCCTTTCTCGTTAAACCAGTAAAATGTCCCTGCTATTTTTCTCCAACAGTTCCGTGGATAGCTTCCATCCGGATCCTGCCACCAGTCACCGACTTTGTCTTTTATCCATTTTCCCGTCGTTTTTTTCGTCACAATAATTCCGAAAGCCCTGAGGATTCCTTCCGCGATTTCCGCAATATGATCATTAAAAATTTTTCTGTCCTGATCATTGTCAATAAATCCGCATTCCATTAAACGATAATTCAGCCCTCTCTTGGCAGCCCGGTCTACATTTGCCAGGTCAGAACGATACTTGATATTCTCGGCTCTTCCCGGCATTAATGTAGAGATAAAAAGAGCAAGTGACAAATCGTATTCGTCTGGAGCGAATCCCTCTTTGATGATGATATGTCCGCCTCGTGCCGATCCACCGCCTGCATCCATATGCAGCTCTAAAATGTTTGAATCTTCCGAGAAGTTGTAAGTACTTATCAGCTTATCTCTGTACCAGTTTTTACTCGTATCCCCAAGAATAACCGCTTCTCCGCCAAGTTCTTTAATTCTGGCGGCCAACGCTCTGACACGTTCTGCTTCTGTATATCCACCACCATCGGCTCCCGGATCCCCTTCACCGTGTCCACAAATAATAAATAACTTCATATTGCTCTTCCTTTCATGTCTTCTATGCATCTCTTGCACCGGTACAATTCTACTTTTTCTTATATGCATTCCGATTCCACATTTCTGTCACACGTTCCCAGCCGCCTGTGCTGACCAGGTAAACTATAAAAGCGGCAATGAATGATGCGAAAATGTAATACCACTCAATCACTATCTGATAATAGGTGCACAAGACGATTACTGCTGCCGGTGTCAGGATCAGTGATGTGATCAGTGCCACAACATTCGTCTGTATTTTCTTCAATGCTGGCATCTCCTTGATTGCCTGCACGATCACGCTGACCAAGAAGGCCAGCACTCCAATTCCTGCCAAAATGTAACTCATGTACTGCATTAATGTTTCAATGTTCATGTTCCGCTCCCTCCAAATCTTCAATTCTATGGTTTGCTACCTTGATCTGTTCTTTTTGAATAGAAAGTTCCCTCTCTATACTATATGTACGTTCAACCACATGATTGTGTTTGTCTACTCTTTTGGTCAGCTCATCTAGCTTGTATTCCATAAGAGCTCTTGTCTTTTCCTGCTGGCCGTGGTTGTTCAGCAGACAGATTATCAACGTTACTGCTGCTGTGATGCAGGATGATATAATAGTTTCCATTTTTTGTTCTCGCTTTCATCTCTTGATCTGTATCAGACACATAACTACGATTCTCTTGTTCTGCCTGTGCTGCTCATCATCAATTCTCCTTAAATACTTATAGTTCTGATTTTGTTTTAGCTTCCGATCGCAATCCAATTATAGGTAGCATTATTCATGAATTTATATTCTTTCACCGATTCTGCCCAAGAGAATGTACCACCTGACACGCTAAAACCAGATCTATCTGTGATTCCACAAGGTTTTGAGTACACGCTGTAATCACCACAGAATGTCACCTTTGCTTTTCCTGCGGAACACACAGCAGTAACAACACCTACTGATGTGATTTTATCAGCATAGATTATCAGCTTATCAATCTTAGACAAGCCAGTATTTATAGTAGGAGATGATGTTGTTCCTGTTTTCACCTGTACGCCGCCAGAATCTCCACCAGATGCTTCCATTGTGCCAGTAGCAACACCATCCTTGGATGTGAATCTCTTACCTTTTCGCACATCTTCTGGCGTTGCGTCACCGAAGAATGTACCTAGTGAGCCATTACCATTAAGACGAAACATACCTCCATTTTTTATGTACGCTGATGCATTATCAAGAGAGACATTGTTAAGAGCCATGTAAATGTCTTTACTATCTTTACCTATAGTAATTCTTCCCATACCAACTGTAGGTTTGCTTTCATTAAGTGTTACCATACTTCCAGTGACTTTTTCGCCACCAACATAAGCTGTCTTTCCTGACACAATGTCATCTGGTAATGCTGTAGCATCTGATGTGTCGATTCCACTTGACTGTTTCATCGTTCCAACAATTCTCTGCCCGCTACTGTCATGAGCTGTAGCACCAGCCAGCAGATTTTCTGGTGGCTGGTGCTACAGTGTCTTCTGCAAGATTAATCAGCGCACCAACTATTTGTTTTCCTGTTTTATCGTGAGCCACAGCACCCTCTAAAAGATGTTCTTCTGTCACTGTGTCCTCCGTCAAATCAAGTAATACCTTGCCAGCATATTCTACTTTATTTACTGCCATATATCACACCACCTAACCAATCGTCACTGTAGTTCCACCGGCAGAGTTTTCTGATTCTACATACGGAATCTTTTCTACTGTGACTTGTGACAAATGTGTGTATTCAGCGTCCGGCAGAATGGTCTGTTGTACGCTTGACGGAATGACTGTCTTAGCCTGTGCTTTTACACCCTCACTTCCAGACATACTACCTTTAACACCAAGAATTGTTACACCCTCACGAATGTTCTGTGCAATAATCTTTGCTTGCTCTGTCGCATCAATAAAGGCTTTTCCTGACCCATCATGATATCCCTGTGGAATTGTGTATGAACCATCTTTTGTGCTGATTTTACCTGTTACAGCTCCATTGTTCGGCATTGTTCCAGTCAGCATTGCACCTCTTGCGTAAGCTGTTTTGCCTTTTAAAATCTCTGCAACTGCGGCAGTGGCATCATTAGAATCTACATCAAACGTACACGCTCCTGTGACCAATTCTCCGTCTTTTCCATGTGCCGTGATACCGCTCAACAGCTTATCCGCAGTCACAGTATCGCCTGTTAAGTCAATCAATGTCTTTCCACCATATACTACTTTATTAACACTCAATATATTTATAGCTCCTTTCCAATAAATATAGTCTGCCCACCTTCAAGATTTGACACCTCGAAGAACGGTATTTCTTTTATTCTCACATCTTCTGCAAGATATTTTTTTGCTGTTGGAAGACTCTGTTCTTCCACTTTTGGTGTGACCGTGTAGGAACCATCGTAGTAATCAACATCCCCCTGCTCAGTGATACGCTGAAAACATTGAAATTCTGCGTTTAGTTTTTTATCCTTTGCAGAAAAATCGACATCCAGATTTTTATTCAACACACGAAATGATACCTCTAGTCTCATTAAATCACACCTTCCTTCAGAATCCGCCCTACATGCAATCTCATGATATCGGATGCCAGCGCATCTCCGCTCTTCATTCGCACACGTATCTGCACTTCCGCTGTTTTGAACTCCGATTGCTGCAGTTTTAATGTGTCCTCTTGCGATAACTTAACAGTCAGTGTTTTTCCTGCGCACGTAAGCTCCGACAAGCTCTTATCAATCACCACTGATTGATTCTGTGATATCGTAACATACGCCTCTGCAATCAGATCTACTTCAAACGGCAGAGCAAACTCAAGTGTCGGTGTAGTTCCTCGTATCATTTAATCCCCTCATTTCTTCGTGTATTTAACAGTCACGATTCCGGCGTAGCTGCTCCAGTTAGTCCCCGTCGATACAACAATATTGGCTCCATTCCCCGTTATTCTTACACCTATAGAATTGGCAACAGCTTTTGGATCCACATATGGGATAGGATAACTTGCACCGCCACTGAAGCAAAAACTGTTTGCGGGGTCGATCCACACATAGTCAAGATTGCTTAACCCAGTACTTACTGTCTTAGTGGTGTTATTCGGCAGTGCTCCAACATCAACCATCTTTGCATAGATTGGCTTGCTGTTCAGATATTCCCCCGTTAGCTGTCCGGATACCGATAATCCAAGGATATAGGTATCTGCCTTTTTTTGCAGATATTTATACAATTGATTGATAGGCGGCAGAATCTCAAACAGCTGCTCCACTGCTACAATATTCAATCCTTCAATTTTTACCCGATAAAGTTTCATTTCATGCAACAGATCTCCTTTTCGAATATCACCTGTAGTTACCTCCGGATCTGTTGCTTTTGACGCTGGAGTCCCTTTTTTCACTCCGTATTCAACTGTTTCAATTTCTGTCTTCTCATCTTTTCTATATCTACGAACGATAATATCATTTCTATTCATCCCTTGAGTTCCATTCGCAATCGTTACATCCGAATAATCGTTTGCATCAATCGCATCTCTTCTTCCTTGGATTGAATATACTGCATCAAAAATTCTGACGCTATTATTAGTCAACACTTGGGCTTTCGCGCACTGCCCAACTTCTAATACATAATCCCCAGCTCCAACAATTCCTTGATTTGCTGATCCAACCTGTTTTTCTGTAATATGGGGTCCGCCAGCATATCCATCAATAAGGCTTGTGTCAATAAAATCGGCCATCCTAATCTTCTCCTTTCAACTTATACTCCATTGTTACGCGCCCTTTCCCGGTAACTGTTAGATCTTTTCGTACAACCGGAGATGCCATGCTGATTCCTGTGATTCTCTCACGTCCACCAACAATATCTCCAAGCTCAAGCTCCGTATCGCCAACCGATATCTTTAACTGTTTATAATCCATAATATCGGACATTCTTTTTTTCCCAGCTTCCTCCAGCTCCGCAAGAGTGTCCGCATTTGTATTTTCGTAATACTCCTCAATGAGGTCCATTCCCGTGTAATATTGAGTCTTTCGAATGCTCCCATCTGGCCAGGCATATAGATCCATCTGTATTCGAGCTGTTAATTCGCCAGATCCCAAACATATTAGATGATTTACTCCATTTTTATAGTCTAAGATATCAAGCTTTACGCTTCCGTCTTCGCTCAATTCAATATTCTCTGAATGATCCTTTACCGGGACAACATTAAGAAGTACATATCCTTTATCATTCGCAGCTCCTTGTATATATTTAATTGCTACGCGCGCATTAACCTCCTCCAATGCTCCGTCAAAGGCATCCAACAGCATAGACTGTAGCGGAACCTGATAGTTATTCAGCTGAATTCCACTATCTTCTCCTGACACAGAAAATACTTCTGATAGCCCCAGCCTCTTTATGTAGGAATTCAAGACACTATTTGCTTCACCGTTCAAATATACATAATCATTTTTCGCCGGATTGATTGCTCTTTGATTCAACAGTCCCCGCCAAGTTGGACCGGTAAGCTTCACAAGATTGTCCACAGTCACTGGATGGGGACTTCTAATCAGTCCTCCATACTCAGTACCGGGGCAAAAAAATCGGCAGTTTTTTCCGTGAATCGTTGAATCATATAAAGAGCTTTGAATCTTTATTTCAAAATTATTTTCAGATCCAACAGTAATGTTGACACCGCAATGATTCAGAAACCCCTGTTCCTGGCCGTTGATATCTGTTATCGTAAAGTCCATCTCGGGGTCCCCCTTTCGTTGAATAGGATAATGTCAAAACCAAACGCTCCACTCCAAGATACAATGCTTATTCCTGGAGGAATCTTCTCCCATATAGAGCTTTCGTTGTTCTTGCTGTTAAAGAGATTTTCCTCTGAACCATCATTTTTTATCTTTACAACTCGTCTATCCTTCGCGTAACGAGTGCTTGAATCGATAATTGCATATTCTCCTTCGTACAAGGTAGTACGCAATTCGTAGATATGTCCTGCAACTCGGATTAGTGGATTAATACAGGGACCATAGATGATCATCTTGAATCCGCTCGCCGTATAATTGCTGTTTCGAATCTGTTTGAGATTTATAGCTTTTGAATATTCGTATGGATACTCATATGGATACTCAAGCCACCCAGATGTGACAGCCACTCCTTTACCCTGTTTTTGAAAAGAAAATGGTTCTTCCGTGATCCAGTACGGATAATCCGACTTGATAGAAAGCTCGTTGCTGATGCTATCAAGATCGTTGATCCATCGGTCTTTATTCGTTCCTGTGATCCAGCATTTCATGTAGCTGTTTCCTACATACAGTTTTCCTGGAGTTGTGTTCAATATGTCTTTCTCAGCCACGCTCTCAATGTTGTCAATTGCCTGCGCAAATGATTCTCCCGTAGCTCTGATTTCTATTTCAAGTTTCCTTTCTGTAATCTTTCGTTCCCATCCCTGTATATGATCATCATCCTTAATCGCATCATACGATCCATCGAATATATCACCGCCAGTAACCATATACGGCCACTGGCAGAAATCAATCTTTTCGGAGTTCTGCGCTCCAACATAGTAAACATCATACATAATCAATCAGATCCTTTATTAATTTTGCAAACACACGCTCATCACACTTAAATCCAACACCAGCACTAATCAACGCATCAGCTGTGGCCTTGCCAAGTTTGTCATAATCTATCTCCATTCCTTTTCCACCTTGCACCGTAACATTCACACTGTCTCGTGTACTCCTGTCAATTTTTCCAATCATGCCCTCAAGGCCTCCAAAAGAACGAAGCAGATTCGCTTCTTCCTTAGTCAACACCCATTCGCCTTCATCCAGAAATGCCGGGAACATATCTCTTGGTACATAATCCAGTCCGACTTTCAATCGGCTCATCTTTGGCAAGCTAAAGCTTTTTCCTCCGGCAATCGGCACCCAATCCGGAACAGATACGCTTCCAATACTGCTTGCCAAACTATTCCACCCATCGACAATGGCATTCATTGGTGCCTTAAAGATTGTTGCCAGTCCGGATATTGCATTTGAAAAGATATTCTTCACATTCTGCCATGCAGCACGCCAGTTTCCTGTAAATATATTCTTGATAAAATCAATCAAATTACGAAAGATATTGCTTATATTTCCAATAATACTCGTAACAGTAGACAATACCGATGAAAGCACACCAGAGAACACGCTTCCCATAATGCGAAGCAGTGGAATAAGGTTTGATGCAATAATCTGGATCAGTGGAACAATCGCATTTACCAGCGGTGTGATTCCCTGAGCAATCAGATCGACAATCGGCGTGAGTAAGCTAATAAACAGATCTAAGATTGGTTGTAACACGCTTATTACTGCTTCGAATATCGGCATCAATGCAGACACCAATTCAATAAGCGGCGGTAATAATGCGCTTATGATCTCCACCAACGGTGGAAGTAGCATATTCAGCAGATCTGTTATGACCGGAAGAACTTCTCCAACCAGTTGCGCTGCTAACGGAAGTATTTCATTGACTGCATCCAACAGTACTGGAAAAATCTCGTTAGCCAGATCCATCAATGGCTCTCCGATTTCTGCCAGAGAATCCATTAACACTGGAAGGATCTCTTCGATAGCTGGCTGTAATGCCTCTATCACATCCGACACGGCATCCACTATTGGCGGCAACGCCGATTCCAACATAGGAAGTGTATCATCAATAATCTCCGCCAGAAGCGGTATCAACTGCTCTCCTAATGGAACAATCAATACCTCTAAGCTTCTTTTGAGACCTTCAAATACAGAGCCGATATCATCGTATTTGATGTCTTTGATCTGCTGCATTGCGCCTGCAGTGTCGTAAGCTCCGTCCTCGATGCTTGCCAACGCTGTTACAGCTTCAGGACCGAGGTCTTCCCACATGGTGCCAAACAGATCGACACCGGCTGTGTTCTGCTCCAACGGATCCTCCATAGCGGCAAGTGCTGCAATTGTTTCCTGGAATGCTTCTTTCGCAGTGTCGCCGCCGGCAGAGAATTTTGCCGCCATCTCGTCAGCATTCAAGCCGATGCGTTTAAAGCCATCTACAGTGGTATCTGATCCATCGATTGCCCGGATAGAGAACTCTTTTACTGCATCACCGACCTTGTCCAGATTGAAAGCTCCGGATTCTGCACCCTTCTGGAAAATCTTAAACATGTCATCGGCATCCAGTCCGACTTTCGCGAACTGTACTGAATACTCTGAGATACTGTCAAGAAGCTCTCCGGAATAGTCCAATCCATTCTGTGCACCTGCTGCAATGAGGTTCATTGCTTCTTCGCCGGACGTACCGAAGTTATCCATCATAGCTTTAGCAGCTCTTGTGGATTCCGGTATCTCGTATCCGAACGTATCGCGCAATGCGAACGCTGATTCGGTTACGGTCTGCAGTGATGCGTCATCAAGATCACCAAGATTCTGAGTGATTGATGCCATTGCCTCGCCGATATCCTCGAAGGAATCACCGTAATTATTTGTATAGATATCCTCCATGATCTTCTTGTACCGTTCTGTTTCCTCGGTACTTTTTCCGGTGCTGGCAATGTACTGATTCATTGCCTGGTCGATATCATTCGCGCTCTTTACAGCGGCAACACCAACTCCAACAATCGCAGTTCCTGCAGCAAGCATACCTGCTCCGATAGCTTTAGCCGTTCCTGAAGCTATTGTCGTCAGCTTAGATCCATGCGATTTGGCGGACTCCTCGCGGTTTGAATACGAATCATCATCATCCTGCTCCTGTTTATCATTTTCCTCTTCATTCTTTTTGGTAACGTCCGCTTTAACAGATTTCTTTACCTCAGCACTTTCCTTCTCTGCCTCTTCTGATTTCTTTGCTGTCTTCTTGGCTGATTTTTCAATTTTCTTTCCGGCTTCATTCAGATCTGACTCCAGATTACTGTCATCAGCAGTTAATTCATAAGTAACCTCTCCGCCACTACTCTTGCTCACATATGCCACCTGCCTTTATCGTCTCGCCGGCACAGTGGCACAATGGCTGTTATAGTCTTATTTCAAATTCTTTTCTGCAGTCTGGATTTTTGCACTTAAAAAAGAGCCCTCTGCAACTGGCTCCTGTTTGGTAAAATATGTTCTGTTTATGTCCGCAATGTGGACACTCTACCTTTTTAATTTTCTTTCCGTCTGCTATCATCTCTTTGCCATTCCCTCCAATGTATGGAACAATAGATCTAATCCAGACTGTCCTCCTCCGCCTTGCACCGGAAGAGCATAATAAGATTTCATCTCATTGATTTCCTGTATCTCTTTTGAATTCTTACCGTTGTATTCCGGAACCGGCATCTGCCTGATCCGCATAATCTGTTTGATTTTTGTATCCACCGGCAATCCATTGAACAGATACAAGAACTTTTTCCAGGGTAATCTTCCCTGCTCGTCAATCAGATCAATCCTGTATGCCTGCATGAATGAAGCATAGATATAATCTCCGTCCCGTTCAAAATCCAACACTGGAACTGGACTCTTCTTAATCTGTGGGCGCTTTTCCACTTCAATATATCTGCTTGTGATATCCTGCATGAGCTTCAACTGTTCTGCCGGTTTCAATAACCTGAGATTCCACCTGTTTCGAACCAACATATTCAACGCCTGTTGAATCTTTTCATAATCCGTCAGCGATTCCTCTTTGTACAGCCTCTGTACCTCAAGGACAACATCAAAAGCCGGGTTGATGTCAAATCTCCCTTTGTCTGTGCAAATACGATAGGACGGAAGCTCTGTCAAGACTCCCATTACCAGAATCTCCGTCTCTTTTTCGCGCGATTATACTGACTCACCAATACTTTCTTATTTTCCGCCTTAATTTCAGTAAGCCTTGGAATAACAACTCCGGTGATAAATGGAATGACTTCCTTTGCCATCTCAATGTAATGGTCTTTGTAGAACTGCTGAATGACCTCTGTCCCCTCTGCTCCAAATACAGCTTCAAACATGTCAATTTCTGCTCTTCCAAGCATCTCGACCGCATCACTTAACTGTTCGTTGCTGGCTTCTTTTCTTTTGATTTCCTGCACATCCGAAAGCGCTTTGACCAGTGCCGTGTATTTCCGATTGATCTTTGCGACCATATCATCTGCATCCAAGGATACTTTTAATGTGTGCTGCACAACGCCGTTTTCATCGACCAGTTCGAAGTCTTCCTCAAATCTTTTGTTTCGTTTTGCCTGATATGCCATGATCTTTACCTCCTAAAAAGGGAGAGCTATGCCCTCCCTACACTGTTGTTCCAATTGACGGACGTCCATTACCATGAATAGTCACAGTCAGTGAATTGATATTGTTCGCATCTCCATAAGCCGGAGTAATATTTGCCAACGTGATTGGCCAGATAATTACTTTCTTGCCCTTCTGAATCTTCATGTGCGTCTTTCTCTTCTCACCGAGTCCATACATCACATCGTCACCCAGAATGTAATCACACGCATCATCTCCTGGCTTCACTGAGCCTGTCAGCGTTAATGTAAGCTGTGCACCTGTTACCTCACTGGATCCCCAGCCTTTATCGGCGTAATAAGTAAGCTGTTGAATGACCTCATTTAAGCTCTGCGCCATATTTGTTGTCAAATTCGCAAGCGACGCCCAAGTAGGCTGCCCTTCTGCCGGAGACGTGTTGATGAATGCCTCTGTCTCATAGTTGATTTCCGGAGTAATCGGATTACTTGGAAGATCTGGTTCAGCAAACAGCTGTAAATCCATATATTTCATAGTACCACCCTTTCTTAACAATATATCTTACAGTTCAAGATGCAGGAGTAATGATATACTCCGTCTTCATCTCTCCCTATTTTGTTTGGTTCCTTCGCTACTGTCGTATCCAACCAAGCGAATGTCTTTCCTTGTGGATACTTCTTTAATACCCGCAGATATCCAGCAATCTCACACAGTTGTTCCAGGCAACGTTTCTGATCAGCGTGCCGGCACAGTAACAATACCGGAATTGTCTTGACCTCCCGCTTATTGTAACTGGTAGATTCCACAAACCCTTCTCCCAGTTCGGCATAGATTCCTCCTTCTTTCGGAAGTTCCTCCAGGGATATCTCTGCGTCAAGACTGCAGTTCTTTTCTGCTGTTGCGGTAATTAACTCTAACAATTCTGTCAGCATCACTTAAGCCTCCTCTTCAACGTTGCCTGATACACCTGCCTCCATTCAGCACCATACACTTCTCCTGCGTACTTCGCCCATTCCTCATGTGCAAGTGCAGACGTGAACGAAATCTTTTTCGGGCCATATCGTCTTTCTGTTGGATTGCCATACATCACATCTCCGTTCCAGAGATATTGAGCATACGGTGTATTCCAACGCATAGTATATTTACCATCCACGGCCTTTGTATCACTGCCCGACAATCCGCTACTCTCTAATGTTCCCTGATCACGGGGTACATGTTTAGATACATCTCGCAATGCCTGATTCCCCATAACAGTCAGGGCATCATTGCTTGCCACCTTAATCATTGCCACTGCTCGTGACGTATGTAGCGTAACACGAGTGTTAATTTTTGCCATATCTCACCATTCCTATTTCATAATGATGTAGCTTCGAGTTATCATACAGAGGCTCTACCGTCTTAATCTGATGCTTCTGTCCGTTAAAATCAATAATCTGATCAACCTCAAAAGAAACATCAGAAGGCCTACTGTTGCGACAGTCATAGAAAAGCGTAGCAGCCAACTGTACCTCTGCGTTATTCTTATCACGAATAATCTGCTTGGAAGGCTCTATTCTGATATTGGATAATGTCTGTCCGGTATCCAACTTCTCGCTTCCCCATTTATCTGTACTGATTTTCTTATACAGCGTAACTGTATGGATTAACAATTTCTTTGAAATCGGTCTCATCAATATCTACCTCCCCGGTAAGTCAAACCAGTTGGCCAGAGTATTCTCTCCGCTCTTGGCGAAAATATCGACTGTTCCGTTGATCCGGAACCGGAAGATGCTCCAGAGTACGAAAACTTGCCAAGCGTTGCTCCTGACATTCCATTCCCCATATCCATCTCAGCGCCACCGTTAGCGTCTAGATATTCTATCTGCGCGCACACAGCATTCTTTACAGCTGTCTGCATCTCTACCGGCATCACAAGAAATCCTGTTTCTGTCAACCGATACAGTGTCAGTTCCTCAATCAGTTCTCCAGCTCTTCTGCATAATCCAGGAAAGTCGGCGGACTCTACCGACTCTCCGTTGAAAGTATCATAATAATATGACTCATCTACATACATTTAGATCAGCTCCTTACGCTGCAGCTTCGGTCCTCTTGACATACACAGTCTGTGGTTTGGAGATTTTAAGACCGAAGATCTTACGCCCCTGCACCGCAGATGCTCCAATGAATTTACCGGATCCGGCAAGATCCTGGGCGTGCACCTGTACAGCCCACTCCTGGACACGGTGGCACCAGTTTGGATGACCGGCAATAAACTCTGTTGTTGTCTTCTTAGATCCGACGATCGTCGCATTCTCATACATTGTGTTGCCAGACTCAAATACTGCGAATCCCGCTACAGATCCAACCGCTCCTGCATTCTTCAGTTCTTGGGACAGATCTCCCTGACGGATAAAATGATCATCCATCATAAGCACTGCCATGAATTCAGGAGAACAGATCAGCCAGCGTCCTGCCTGTGGGACTCCGGTTCTTGTCAGATATGTCTTTGCATCCAGAACTTCTTTGTATGCTGTAGAGTCTGTTGCTGCTGTTTTGGTAGCACATACCTTTATTCCACTTGTAGTCTCAAGCAGATTGATAGACTTTTTATCCATGTCCAATGCAAGAGAGTATCCAGCAGAATCCAGGCGATCTGCAACAATATTATCTGGAACGGCCGCGGCATCATAACCGTCGATCAGTTCATTGACTGCCATGTCCTGATCAATGTTAAGGTCAATGTAAGTTGTGGTTCCAGTTTCAAGATCTACACCTGTCGCTTTGTCGTAGGCTTTTACCGTGACCTCCGTATCTCTTACCGGAATCTTGACCTTTCCAGCTGTCGGGCTTCCTTCGTAATTCGTATTGAAAATATAATTATCTCTTGTAACGAGTGTCTGTCTCAGCTTTGCATCTACAAGAGTAGACCATCTTTCCTGATGTGAATGTGCAAACAGCTGTAAAAACATAATAACTTTTTTATTTTTCATCTTTTTTCTCCTTTAATCAATCTTAAGCCCCGGATTTCTTTTCAGAAAAGCAGCTTCAACTCCTGAAGTCTTTTTTCTTCCGCCGTTCTGTCTCTGTCCCCAGGACTTCTTCTTTGTATCATCGTCATCGGTATCATCATCCTCTTTAGAGGACTCCTTAAACTGTGGATACTTTTTCAATACCTCGTCGATCGCATCTTCGATGTCCATATCCTCGTCTTTTGCCATATGCACTCTAGCCAATGCAAGGACATCATCTACACAGGACTTGTCCACGTCATGCTCCAGACACGTCCATTTCAGTTCCATCTCTTCCGCTTTGGCTGCCTTGTTACGGAGTTCCTGTGTTTCTTCATCATCCTCTTTGCCATCTTCTCCGGTTTTTTCCTTGCCGTCAGGTTTCTTTTTACTTCCAGCTTTCTTCCGCTGTTCTCTCTGCCATTTTCTGCGTTCCCTTGCAAGACGCTTTTTCACAGCTTCATCTACTTCTTTCTGTGAGAATTTCTTCTCATCGCCTTCTGGATCAGCGTCGTCTTCATCCTCTTCCGAATCATCGTCATCGATTTCCGCGTCATCCTCTCCGTCATCCCCGGAATCGTCTCCATCCCCCTCTGCAAATAACTGCAGATCGTATGTCCAATATCTTTTCTTCATATTCATAAGCTTCATCGTGCTTCTCCCTTCTCCGTTTTACGCCCGTCGGCCGTAATTCTCACATAATCATCACCGTAAGTCGTATTAATATCACTCACAGCAATAAAAAAAGAATCGACCAGAAGTTTTCCTCTTTCTGATAGATTCTCATAACTTATATCTATATGTCCGTCAGCAAAATGGTAAGAAATCTCATCATCCGTAAGGGATACAAGTGAATGTACAAGTCCCTGTGCTAATGCTGATACCGCTGCACATATGATATCATTCCCGGTTTTTGCAAATCCTGCATGGCCGTCTACCGTCAGACCAAGCGGTGTAAAGTTTACCGCAATCAAACCGCATCACCTCCTAAAAAAGAGTACAAAAATACCACCGACCAGTTCTGATCCGTGGCATTAGTCCTCTCTATGATTTGAACACTTCGAACAAATTTCCTTGTAATCTTCGACTTTTAGCACTGCTTCCGGGATCGTCCAATCAGGTGCCAGTCCTTCAACATTCATGTGAATATCAAAGCATATCCCATCTTCAATTTCATTCCCTAATAACGGGCATTTAATCTTTTTTGATGCCATATTTTTCTGCCACCTCCCTGATTTTCAATGTTGGTTCATCAAATTGCTCTTTCTTAAATGCTGTTCGGATATTATTATTTTCCGTATCAACATACACGGCTCCATTAGGTCCGTAATAATTTACAAATCTTCCGTTCCAGCGTGTAAGAGATATATCAGCTTCTTTTATAAACCTTTCCGCTTCATTCCTGGAAACGCCATGTTCTCTTTCTGCATTTATATGAGCAGTGTCAAATGTAAATTTTGAAACATCTATTTTATCTGGACTAATTTGTGGAACACCTTTTATTTTTGCTTCTGATAGCTCTGCTTTTATTTTATCATTTCTTTTCTTAATATCAACTTCTTTTTGTACTTTCTTATTCTTCGCAACAGCTTCAGCCGATACTCTCTTATCAAACCCAACCACCCTCTCCCTGTCAGATCTTCTGTGCAGTCCCGGTGTATCGCTTACATACCCCTTGAGTTTCTTCTCTGCACCTTTCAGCTTTACAGCAGCCTCTTCGAAAGCTTCTTCATTTCCTGAAGCATCATACATCATGCAGAGCCTCTTCTGCTTTCTGACATCCCGCTCAAGAGCCCTCTGTATCTGCGTCTGCTTATACAGCCTGTCATTTTCTGCCATGTCTTCCGTAGGAAAATACCTCTGCACACTCACCCCCGGAATGAACGGCCACTTGTGATGACGGCAATTAATTCCAAGGATTCCGTCCGGTTCTCCATAACTGGATGAGTTCCACGGATAATACCTTATTTTTTTCCCATGCAGGTCTTGCGTGTATCCGCTCCCGTTATTCAGGTCAAATACTTTCCCCTGATCTTTTGCACATTTCGGGCGTGCTCCCGAATGGCTGTCAATCAGAATCAGATTAACTCCTGCTTCCCTGCACCTTGCATCCTGTGCCTCGTCTGCCACTCTCTTGGCGGTATTTCTCATGCACATATTAACATAGGCTTCAGGAGTCCACTCCCGTCCAGCTTTATCAACAAACGCCGGGATTCCTTTTTCACAAAACCTCCGAATACACTTCACCATTGCCTGCTGTCTGGACTCTACACCGGATACAACGCCTGTGGCAGAACTTGACAGGATCATGTGTGCTTCTCTCGTGATATCATTCACAAGTCCGACATACGCCGCATTCGCCTTGTACAGCATAGTGGTACAACAGGTATTTAAAGAATCTTTCGTCTGTTTTCGGTACATCTGCATCATATCCTTTACATCCCTGCTCTTCTTTGCTGCTACTGGAATACCTGCAAGCCCATCTCTTGCTGCCTTTTGAAGTCCCCTGTCGATCGTCTTGATAGATTTCTCTACCGTCTCGTTCAGCATCCTTATAGCTGCAGTCTGACTGATTCCCGACATTCTTGCAATTAATAGGATATGTTCTCGGTCCAGCTTTCCGATTTCCGCAAGCTTGCGGAGTTGCCACTCATCGGATGCAATCGGCTGCCCCCAGTCACTTAGATGCTTGGCAATATTCTGCATGATCTGACTCTCCAGGTCTATGTAATACCCGTCAATCTCTTCAGCAATCTGCTGACTTTCCATGATATCCATTTAATCACCTTACTCATTACTCTTATTATCATCGGCTTCTGGATCGTCTGCATCTTCATCCTCTTCGGATGGACTATCCGTCTTGTCCAGTTCATCTTCATCGTCCTCCGCACCCGTCCAGTCAATGTCCTGACCGGTAATTTGTCCATCTTCTTTGATTCGTTCCAACTCTTCCTGTGCTTCCTCCTCGGAGCACTTATTGATCTCCATGATTGCCTTAACCTTTGATCTGAGTCCAGCACCAACCAACTTGATATTCTTATCAATAATTGTATTACTGTCCTCAATAATGGAGTCATCAAAATCCACTGTCGCATCTACTACTCCGCCCTGATCAAGGAAAGATACAGCCCGGATCAGGTTAATGATTGCAGCAGATATAATAATGCAGTGCTTCTGCCGATTCTGATACAGATCAGATTTGTCAGATATAACCTCTGTAGCTGTCTTTACACCGCCCTGCTCGAATTTATAGCGTCCTGCACCCATTCCACACTTGAAGCTGAGCAGATCTAACGCTCTCTGCATTCCTAATTCATGATCCGATGCCCGGATCGTCATATCCACCTCAGTCAGCTTGTTCTCCCCATTCCGATCTTCAGGCAGAATGTAGTAGACTGTATCGTTCGGATCAAATACCGGATTTGTAACCCCGTCAGCTTCCATCTGTCGTTTCGCCTGACTCAGTGGAACCATGATCCTCTTGCGACCTAGAACATACTCATTCATATAGCTGTCATAGATCAAATCACATCCTTTCACTTCGTCAAGTGCATTTGCATAAATTGATATGCCCAGTGGACTGTCCAAGTCAATATTATTGCAAATGTTGGGAGTAACCAGCTGAAAAAGTGGCTCTACGCTTTCCGTGCCGACAATTTCCACAATATCTTCCGGTGCATCAATCTCTTTCCCTGATTCCTGATCTATATATCTATTTTCGATATAGTACTCATCACCTTTCTCCTCCTCGCTGCGTCCAAACCGGTGAATCTGAATGTAAATCACCTTTTTCCCATCCACAACTTTAGGAGTTCCGAAAGCGCATTCTGTCACGTCTCCGTTATCCCATGCCAGAGGATAGATCATATCTGCCCGAATGTAATCAATAACCACATCCCCCTCTGCATTTTTATATTCTACAAATGCCCCTGTTCCAAGCGCAAAGGACAATTCTAGTAGCTGATTTGCACGTGTTTGGAAGTTATTTGCCCGAAGGATTTCCGTCAGCCTTGCATCATATCCTCCTGCGTGAATCGCCACCTTTTCATTCAGGAGAAGATTTGCCCAGTCTTCACTAACCGTCTTGGCCATGCCAAGCTTATACCGATCCTGTTTTGTCATGACTACGCCGTTGTATACACTGTACTTATGGAATTTCTCCACATCATTCTGATACCAGTCAAGCCACTCATCTATATGGTTGTATGTATCGTCTGATGCAACATTGAATTCGCGCTTTAAAAGATATGCTTTCACTGCTCTGTTTACTGTCATACTCATCTTTCTCACCCCCTACGCTGCTATGTACAAAATGTCTTCCTGTACGTTTTCTGTGCTGTATTCTGTACTGTCCAAACTATCCACGTTCATTTCGCCATCATCCAGCCGGACATCCATGCTCTTCTTTTTCTCGTCATATACCGCTTCTTCAAATGCTGCAATGATATGCGTACAATGCCGCATAACTTTCCACCTGTGCTGGGCAATCAGACTGTTGTAGAATGCGATCCGATCATTGATAGATCCTTTAATTGCATTCTTGATCTCTATCACTATATGTTCATGAATCACCGCACTCTCAAAGCCTGCAATCAAAGCCTGTTCAGCACTGTCACAGTATGCTTCATATACTTTGTATCGACTCTGTGCTCTTCTTACAAAGTCAATAAAGTCTTCCTGTAATTGCTTTGGATTGATACGCTCCTTTCGGTAATATTCATCCAACACAACCACCTGCTTATACCCTTTTGTAAATCCTGTAAGGGTAAAAGAATGAGCCGACTTCGTACCACCGAAATCGACTCCAATCACTGCATATGCTATTTGATTTTCATCTAACCACTTCTGATCAATAAGATAATCTTCTACATGGTCCGCGAACTGCTGGTAGATAAGACCATCAGCAGCTACCCATTTTCCAAGAATGAAACGCTTGTAGAACACACTTCCATGTGACCATGCTCTGCGGTATCGTTCCAACACCTTCGGAGATAACGTAAGATTATCCGTCATCATGAAATGCAGATGGTAGACTTTCTTTTGTTTTGCCTGAAGAATGTACTCTTCCCGGATATAATGGTGTGGTCCTGCTGGGTTACAGTTCATCCAGATTTTTGCACCCTCCACAGAGCAACGTCCAATCGCCTGATCCACGAAGCTTTTAGGGAATAGCGCCGCCTCGTCCAGATATGCGCCGGCAGCAGTCAATCCCTGGAGGGCATCCTGTGCCGCTTCGGTATTCGCTCCGTACAGATAGTATGTATTACTCCCGATCTCAATCCTTGCATCTGTCCCCGATCTGATATATTCATACGGCCATCCCCACGCTTCAAGAATTTGAAGCATTGGTCGAATCACATTCTTCTTAAGTGCTCCCATTGTCTTACCGGCAAGGATAAACGATTTCCCAGAATGCATCTCTTGTGACCATGTAAGAAAACCTATGATACACGCTATCGTCTTTCCCGATCGGATAGCTCCATCAGCAATCACGAAATCACAAGAAGAACTTGCAAGTGGTGGTCTCCACCAATGCATAAGCCTCTGCTGTTGCTCGGAAAAAGGAGCAAACTTAAATCTCGTCGGTTTCTTCTGTTTCCTCGGCATCTTCTTCCTCCTGCTCACCAGTGAACAAATTGTTGAGATCTTCCTGACTCGGCTTTATCGCTTTCAAAAAATCATTGATGTTCTCATTCTTCCCATCTGTATCACCAAGTTCCTGATCTCTAGCTCTCTTGGCTCTGTCTGTCCGAATCTTCTGCTCTTCCAGATCCTCTTCTGACTTATCCGTCTGCCCGACCACTTGCATGATGGCCTGATACGCTTTCACGTTCCCCAGCATAGCTTCCTGGATCATTGCCATTGTGATCACATCCTCATAAGTGGTATTCTCTCCACTGTCAGCACGTATCACATCAGACAGTCCTTCGACATCCACCTGCATGGTCAGGAGCTTATTCATTGTATCTCTAAGGGCTGCCTTCCTGCGTCTTGCTTCACCGGACTTTATACCGCCGTTTCTTCCACGCTCTCTTGCTTCCCTCTTGCTTCGTACCGGTTTTAGGTTGTATTCATTCGCCACTTCACCACCTTCAATTCTGGTTTATTTCATGGACCATGTAGGAATCGAACCTACGACATTTCGCTTATGAGACGAGTGTTCTACCGCTGAACTAATGATCCATTTTAAAGATAAGAAAAGCACCCACACATCACTGTGCAGGTGCTTCTTGGGTTTTATACAAAGAGAGGACGAGCCGCAGGAATTCAGCCTTTGGCTCAAGTGTTATTGTACATGAGAATCCGGGGAATGACGGGACACTTTCAAAAACCGATCAATTTTCTTGCCCACACCACTTCTGCTCATATGCACTTTCTTTGCGATGTCCTCCAGTCGCACGTTTTTACGACCGTCTATGTAGTACTTTCGAAATATCCGGTGCGTAAGGCTATCCGGTATCCCATCCACGAACTGTTCAACCTCTTCACACTCCTTCTCCAGTCGTTCCTTCCTCTGTATATCACGATCCTGTAGTCTCTCATACTTCTTCTGGTCGAAACCGACAACACTCTGTGGCATTGGATATCCCTTGCTGTAATCAAATACTACATCATTCCCGATCATTGTGTCGGACTTCCAGCGATTATTCAGGACGTAATCCAGTTCCAGGATCTCCATCTTGTTGCTCCTGTATGCTTCCAGCCTTTCCTTTGTCATTGTCTCCAATGGTATCACTCCCTATCTTGTATTTTCTGGCT
>ERZ1032794.106-NODE-106-length-20887-cov-11.621592_pt1 | contig 20887 bp, 28 predicted proteins | sample MGYA00516957_ERZ1032794 | MGnify/ENA primary metagenome ERZ1032794 (study PRJEB33719, sample SAMN04262543) | wastewater metagenome | biome: sewage system; feature: street-access sewage; material: sewage | place: Peru: Lima | collected 2013-01-15 ... | reverse complement strand
CGGATTCTGCGAGGGGCTGAGTGAAGAATTTCCGGGCGTATCTGCACTGATAGAAGGGTTCCTTAATGGATTCATCGATACGGCAAGTACGATTATCCAGGGAATTGTAGATGCGGTTTCTGACCTGTTCGGTGTGATTGATGGAGCAGACCCGAATGTTCTGGAGGCTGTCGGATATGCAATCGGCGTGATTGCGGCGTCCATAGCAGCTCTGAGCGTTACAAGTTCCGTTCTGTCCTCCGTAAAATCTCTGTTCAAGGTGCTTGGCACACTGAAAGGCGGAGTTTCCGGACTGGTTGGAGTGATTGGAAAAGTTGTAGAAGGATTCGCACTCTGGAAGGGCGGAGCCGGAACACTGATGGAAGTTCTGGAACTGGAGTTCCCGAAGGTCGCAGGTATTTTCTCCTCTATCGGAGGAGCAGTTCAGAAGGTAATCGGATTCTTTGCAGAGTTCGGTTCGTCAATAGCCGGAATTGGTTCTATCATTGCAGGAGCGATTCTTGCAGTTACCAATTTCGTAGATATGTTTGTAAATGGTTTCAGTGCCATAAAAGAGGTTCTGATGGTAGTCGGTATTGCACTGGCGGCTGTCGGGGCTGTTATCCTTGGAGCACCTGCACTGGTTGCGGCGGCGGTAGCTGGAATTGTAGCGGCGGTAGCAACGGCGGTTGTTCTCATCAAGGAACATTGGGACCAGATTGTAGAATTTTTCAAGAGCATCCCGGAGAAGCTGAGTGAACTTGGTTCAGCTATTTCGGAATGGTTTTCTGGCGTCCTGGATAGCATAGGCGAGTTCATAGACTCTGCGGTTGAGTGGTTTTCAGAACTGCCCGGAAAAATCATAGATGCCGTTAGCTCACTGGCAGAAAGTTTTGTCGAGTGGGGAGCTTCGATGCTGGAAACGGCATCTGAGGTAGTATCGCAGATTATTGATGCGATTGTGCAGTTCTTTACGGACCTGCCATACAAAATCGGTTATGCGATAGGCTTTGTAATCGGTACGCTGATTGAGTGGGGAGCAAATGTGATTAACTGGATCACAACGAATGTTCCTCAGATGATAGACAGCATCATTAAATTTTTCTCTGAATTGCCGGGTAAAATCTGGAACTGGCTGGTAAACGCCTACAACAAACTGGTTGAATGGGGAAGTCAGATGCTCCAGAAAGCCGGGGAGATAGCAAGCAACTGTATAGACAGTATCGTGAAGTTCTTCTCCGAACTGCCGGGCAAGATTTGGAACTGGCTGACCGATGCCTTTAATAAGCTGGTAACGTGGGGTTCCAACACCTTACAGAAAGCGAAAGAAATAGCTTCCAACACGATAGATGCAATCGTCAATTTCTTCTCCCAGTTGCCGGGGAAAATTTGGACCTGGTTAAGCAATACGCTCCAGAAGGTAATCCAGTGGGGTTCCGATATGGTGGCGAAGGGAAGACAGGCAGCATCTGATTTGTGTAGTGCCGTCATAAATGGCGTAGCAAACCTGCCGTCTCAGATGGCGAACGTAGGCTACAACATCGTGATGGGTGTATGGAACGGAATCTGTAATGCGGCCGGTTGGTTCAGACGCCAGGTGCAGAGTTTCTTCTCTGGCATCGTAGACGGTGTTAAGGGAGCATTAGGTATTCACTCCCCGTCCAAAGTCTTTGCGGATGAGATTGGTAAGTGGATTCCACCTGGTATCGGCGTAGGTATTGAAGCCGAGATGCCAGACCTGTATAAGCAGATGGATGATGAGATGGCAAGTCTCGGAAAGCGGATGCAGACGGCGGTTAATGTGGAGACCGGAAAGATTGCTGTTGATAAGAAGGTCAGCACAACATACAAAGTTGAGAAAGAGAAGCAGGGAGTCTTCGAGAGCGGAGACACAACGGTAGAGATTACCGGAGAGACACACGTTCATGTAGATTTGGACGGTAGGGAAGTTGGAGATACAACAACACCGATTGTCGATGAAAACATGGCAAGAATTGATACACACAAGAAGAGAGGAGGTTAATCATGTCGGGAGTAGGCATTACGTTTGATGAGACGCATTCGTTCCGGGACTGGGGCTTAAGACTCAAGAAGATTGTTATCGGCATACCGAAAGCAAAGACAGAGTATGTGAGCGTCCCCGGCATGAACGGGGACCTGGACCTCTCAGAAGCCCAGAACGGCGGTGTAAAATATGAGATGCGAACCTTGAAATTCACATTCGGGGCAAGAAACTGTAGTTATGAAAGATGGAGCGGTCTGTTAAGTCAGATCGCTTCTGACTTGCAGGGAATCTCGAAGAGAATCATCCTGGATACCGACAAGGGATATTATTATACCGGCAGGTGTGAGATAGAGACGGAGAAGAATAATGATGTAACGGCGGAGATTGTTATAAGCTGCAAATGCGAGCCGTATAAAATCAGCGTGGATTCTTCGGATGAGCCTTGGAAGTGGGACACGTTCAGTTTCATCAATGGCGTTATCCGGAACACCTCAGACATCACGATCAGTTCCGGCTCTGGCTGGCAGAAAGTCAGCCTGGACGGTTGGGTTCATAATGAAACGCTCAGAATTGTTTCCAATGCGGAAATGAAGGTAAGGTATCGTAATTCGACCTATACGATATATACCGGCGAGAATATCATGTATGACATTGTTCTGTACAAGGGAGTGAACGACCTTTACTTCCAGGGAACGGGCAAGGTCACGCTGATTCACAGAGGAGGGATGCTGTAGATGTATACGATTAAAGCCTATGTGGACGGCAAGGAGTACACGATTCACGATGCTAGGGTAAAAGCGCTGACTGTTGGTGGAAATCCGTATTTTGAAATTGGAGATAACATCAATGGTTCGGCAACCTTCAAGGTGTTTCCGACACACCCTTACTATGACAAGGTCAAGAAGCTGACAACAGACATTGTGATTTACAGGGATGATGAGCCGGAGTTTTACGGGCGAGTTCTCTATGACGATGAAGATTTTTCTGGAACAAAGAAAGTCTTCGTTGAAGGAGAGCTTGCCTTTTTATGTGACAGCATCCAGCGGCCGAAGGTTTATCACAACATATCGGTCAAGGCGTATGTGCAGGATTTGATAGATATTCATAACGCACAGGTGGAGGAGAGAAAGCGGTTCGTTGTCGGCAGAGTAACGGTAAAGGATTCTAATGATTCACTGTACCGGTATTCCAATTACGAGGACACCAGAACGGCGTTCAAAAAGAAACTGACGAGCAGACTTGGAGGGCATCTGGTTATCCGGCATGAAGACGGCCTGAGAATCCTTGATTACCTGTCAGATGAAGACTATTACACCAGGAACACGCAGGGCATCCGGTTTGGGAAGAACCTGTTGGACTTCTCAAAGAATATGGATGCTTCGAACCTGGCAACGTGCATTATCCCATTGGGAGCAAAGCTGGATGAAGACGAGCAGGACCCGGCGTTGGAGGCAATATCTGAACAGCGTAGGACGATTGCAAGCGTCAATGGCGGAGTTGATTATGTCACAGATGATAATGCAGTCAAGGAATATGGCAAGATTTACAAGACAGTAACCTGGGACGATGTGACAGTTCCAGAGAACTTGAAGAAAAAGGCCGAGGAATATTTGAAGTCGGTACAGTTTGAGAAGATGGTACTGGAGCTGAAAGCGATAGACTTAAATCTGACGGATGAATCCTTCCAGAGATTTGAGGTCGGTAACATGATCCAGTGCGTTTCCACACCGAACGGTTTAGACCGGGAGTTTCCACTGACAAAGAAGAAAGTGTATATTACCAGCTTCAAGAACAACACTGTTACGTTGGGCGATGAGACGAGTGCTAAGTCCTACACCTCGTCAAACCGCCAGAGTACGGCTGAAATGGAAGAGACAATAAAATCCTTGCCGAGTAAGACAGAAATCTTGCAGGAGGCTCTCAGAAGCGCACAGGACCTAATAAATAAACAGGTAGCCAGTGGATATGCAGTGCACGTTCCGAATGAGTTTATTGTTGCTGACGATGTGGATTATAAGAATAAAGCCAAGAACCTGTGGAGATGGGGTCTTGGCGGTTTTGCTCATTACAGCCAGGGATATGACGGACCGATAGACGGAGTGGCATTGACTATGGATGGAAAAATCAATGGAGAAATGCTTCTGGTAAATTCAGTCAAAACGGAATCCCTGGATGCCGGATATCGCACATCGGTCGAGACGAAAATTTCAGAAAGTGAGACGGCGGCCAACGATTATGCTGATGGAAAGGTAAGAGTTGCCAGAGAAGAGATAGAAAATTCGATCTCAAACATGGAGAACAGGATTACCCTGTCGGTACGGAGCGTAAAAGAGACGGTTGCCAGAAAGAACTACATTACTGGGGGAGAGCAGGAAACACTCACTCTCAGTAAATTTACGTTATCCGGAGCAATCAGCATATGCACGATTGAGAGTACGGAGTTCTTGAATAAAAAGGCTTTTAAGCTGACGTTTTCCGGAACAGGGGCAATAACGCTGACGCAGAGCCTTGGAACTATGGAGGCTGGCAATTATAAGATTGCTGTTGAGGCAGCGTACCCGGAAGGGTCAAAATACCGCCCGTCCTACATTCAGTACGGATTTTCTGAGAATAAGTCTACGGCGTATCTGAGCGGATATACGGCGGACGAGTTCCACACCTACAGCAAAGAGGTAAAAATCACGAAAGCTACAAAGTCGGTGGCAGTGACGGTTTACGGATATGCCGGAAGTGTATTGTATGTTACGGATATAAGATGTCTGCGAGATATGCAGGAGCTGTTGGATGATATTGATACCAAGCTGGAAGTGGAGGTAGGAAAAGTCACTGCCTCTGTAAACGAAGTGTACGAAAATACGCAGCATGATTACTGCCAGAACGGTAGCTTCTCCAATAATGATGATGCTTTTGCTTCATGGTATAGATCGAGCACAACATACATCACGAAGGTTACGGAAAACTCCAAGAACTGTGCAAAGATTGACAGGGTAAGCACAACATCCAGTTACTATCTGAGGCAGATTATCAAGGTTCCGAGGACAAGCCCGTTTATAATCCGGTTCAAAGCCAGATGCGATGCAGGCCAGGAGAACACAGCGAGAATCCGTATTTCTTTTGGAGGAACCAGCAAATATACATCGGCAGGTCGTCTGACAAGTTCATACCAGAATTTTGAGTTCCGGTTTGATAGCATATCAGCCGGAAGTGCTTATTTGTATGTGTACAATTACGTTTCCGGAGCCAATGTCTATGTAACGGATATCGAGGTCCTGGGCTATATTTCCGGCTATTCGGAGAGCCAGTTGCAGGTGCTGAAAAATTCGATCGAGGCAGAAGTGAAGAGAGCCACAGAGGGCGAGGATGAGTTGGCGGCGTCAATAAAGGTAAATGCAAATAATATCACGTCCAAAGTGAGCAAGGGAGAAATGGGGTCTTATATCACGCAGTATTATAATAACGTAATCGTGGCGTTTAATAAGAACTCAAAGTACATTCAGATAAACCCTGGAGAAATTGCTGTATACAATAATGGAGTAGAAACGTCAAAGAAGCGTGCCGCTTTTAATGAGAATGGAAATCACTTTTGGAGAGATGGCTATTATGTCGGAAAAATCGGTGCAAATAGTTTGCATAGCGATAATTCAAAAAAAGGATTTGACTTCGACCTGGAGTGGCCGGGGGCGTATATGACTTGGGCGGCACAGGATTACTCCGGAGCAGGCACCTATACGATGAAATGGACGTATGTGCAGAAAAACAAAGGATGGGGCGATTATACATCTGGACGCCTTCACGCTGGGTGCGACATCGATATGCACAACTGGACGTTGAGAAACGTTTCTTTTGAAGATGGCGCAATAAATGGTACGCTTCGTTTTGTCCAGATATTATCAATGAACAGTAACGGAACGGTGGGACAGTGGTCCAATAACTGCTTGATGCAGTTCAAGAATGGAATCCTCATAAAAGGAACGTGGTATGGATAAGAAAGGAGACGGCATGGCTAAATATGAAGTTCCAAAGAACCAGAAAGCAAACACAAGAACAAATGAGCAGTCGGAATTGGTAACAGCAACAACGGCCAGAACTTATACCGAAGCGGAGGTTCTGGTACTGCTCCAGAAAGCGAAGGAGGTAAACGTAAGTAATGAACGAGAATAAGAAGTTGGACGAAGTAAAGAAACCGGATACAACGGCAGTAGAGTTTTATGCAGATGCAAAGCAGACTATTACCCTGGGAGTGAGAAACTTGATTAGAGCTTTTCCACTCCCTATTTTTATGATTGAGAACATTTTGCAGGGACTTTTGCTTGAATACAGAAATGAGGCATATATGGAGTTGGCTTCTTGTGTGGATGAGCATAAGCAGAAGACAGAAGCGTATTACGAAGCCAAACTCAAAGAGATGCAGGAATCTTATGAGAAGGAAAAAGCAGAGCTGATTCGTGCATTTGAGAATCCGGAGAGTTTTGAAAACCAGGACACTCCTGCAGAACCAGAGGGAGAGGATGTTAAAGAACCGGAGGTGAGTTAAATGGCAGATATTTCCCAGGAGTTAGACCAGTTAAGGAATGCGGTCTATGGAGAAGAGGTAAGAGGAGCTTTTATCTCCTGTATGCAGAAAATCCATGAGGAGAATGAAAGCTACAACGGTATCAAGTCTGAAGTGGAGCAGGCGGCTGAGACTGTCAAGAACCAGGTAGAGACAATCAATACGAAAGCCGAAGAGGTGCAGGCGGCATTGGATGATTTGGCAGAGGCAATATCCAATGGAAAGAAACAGCAGTCAGCTCTGGAAGAGGCAACTAAGAATGGCAAGACTCAGCAGAGTGCGACTGAGAAGGCCACTGCTGATGGAAAAGCTCAGCAGAGTGCGACTGAGAAGGCCACTGCTGATGGAAAAGCTCGGCAGACAGCTTTACAGAAAGTGGTCGATTCCGCACAGCAGGTTGATTCAGCTATCCAAAAATCAGTGTCGGCAGCGAACCAGGCAGCACAGGATGCGAACCAGGCAGCAAGTTTGGCTTCTACGGCGGCCGGAAATGCGGATAATGCAACAGCGGCAGCGAAGCAGGCGACACAGGATGCGAACCAGGCTACCCAGAAAGCGAATAAGACAGAAGAATCCAGAGCCAAAGCTGAGACTATCAGAGTACAGGCAGAAGAGGCAAGAGTGCAGGTTGAGAATCTGAGAGTGGTAGCAGAGCAGGAAAGAGCAAAAAATGAGAATGTCAGAATCCAGAATGAAAAGGACCGGCAGGAGAATACAGCAGATGCTATTTCCAAGGCGAAAGAAGCCACAGAGTTACTTATTAACCAGGTCAATACGATTGCATTTCGGATTAACCCGGATGACAACGGACTTGACGCTATTATTTTGAGTGCATAGGAGGTATTTAAGTGAGCGATAATTTAAACGGAGAAGTGTTAAATTTCCCCAGAGACACAACAATGCAGTTACTGGTAAAGGTACACAGAAACCAGATGGCAGGAGAAGCGGATATTCTCTACAAAGAAAAGGTTGCGGCGGCTACTTCTAAGGCAGAGGTGGACGCCCTTTTTGTTGAGTGGTGGAAGTATCAGTATGACCCGGAACTGTACACCAAGGGAGAGATGTTGGAAAGATGGTTCGGAAATGTCCTGGATGATACGAGAACACATGGCTTAACCACACCGAGATATTCCAAGAGTACATCGATGATCGGCGAGCTGACGGATGATTCCGCAGGCCTGACCTGCACACCGTCTACAGAATCTACAGCCGGTTCCGACCCATTCGCACACCTTCCGCAGTTCTGGTGTCTGGAAGTTGCGGCAGAGAAAAATGCCGATGGCTCTCACGAGATTTTTTATGTGGAGCATATTGACGATACGGCGGATGTAAGGTCTGGAGAACATCTTTGTTGGATGGTCCAGAAGAATACTTACAAGAGAGAATGGCAGGACAAGGATTATAAGTATCTGAAAACAAGATGCCACCCGGCACCGGGCTACAAGAGATGGCCGGAAGGAACGGACAGAACCGGAAAGACGCATGAGTACATGGCACATCCGAAGTATTATGCCGGTATCGATGTTGATGGGAGTATTACCTGCGGAACTGGCTTAAAGCCGGTCAACCGTATTTCCCATACCAACGGAGTAACCAGATGGAGAGCCAGAGGAACGCAGTATTCCGGAGCATCCGGTTCACTGCTCAAATTCCTGGATATTATGATGCGTCTGAAATACGGACGTAAAGGAAATTCCGGAAAGATCGAAGGCTGTACAAATTACAACTACCAGTACACAGTTGCGGTCAGTGAGACTGGCGTGGAACGTGTGATTCTGACAACTGCACAGGGAGCGAATCTGTTTGTGGGTTCTGCTGTCATGTTAGGAGTCCAGAGCGGAACAGACAGAAACACACCAAGCAACTATTCCATCTTTGATGCGAAGCTGATCACCGCCATTGAGACGGTAAATATTGACGGTACGGATTACTCAGCAGTCTATGTTGACAACGGAGGAAAGAGCTTCGATACAACAGCAGGCAGCACTTATCTTTCCACCAGTCCGTATTATTCCGGATGGAATGACAACGTACTGGGAAGAGACGGCAGCAGATACAGCCCAACTTCCGGAAAAGAGCCGGGTATGCTCCAGGGCGTTGAGTTTATGAACGGAAGTTATTTGATTGTGTCTGATGAACTCTGGCAGTGGGGAACAGATGCAGACGGTAACTACACGTTCGATTGTTATAAATGCTTCGACCAGTCGAAAGTTGGTTCTGCAATCAACGAGAACTATGACAAAATCGAAGGAGCACACCTTACATTCCCGGCAGGAACTACAGGCTCATGGAAGTACATTGCTGACAACATTATCAACGATGATGTTCTCTGGCCGGAGGCAACCAATGCAAGCGGCAGCGGTACTGGAGTGGGGGCTGGCTTCAGCTGCTATCCGGCGGCGTCCGGCGTTCGGTCCGCCTGGGTTTGGGGCTCCTTGAACTACGGCGGTAATGGCGGCGTTCCTTGCCGTAGCTCGTACTATGGGCCGGGTAACACGTACTGGGCCGGCTCCCTGGGAGCACCTGGTTCAGAGGGGTAAAGACGGGGTGAATGCGAAGCAGAGGGGCAGTCAGCCCCTTTTACTTTGCTTATCCTATTTGCAAATAGAATAAAAATTTTAGGGTTATACGATGTTTGGGGGCTGGCTTCAACTGCAATCCGGCGGCGTCCGGCGTTCGGTCCGCCTGGGTTTGGGGCAACTTGAACAACGGCGGTAATGGCGGCGTTCCTTGCCGTAACTCGAACAATGGGCCGGGTAACACGAACTGGAACGGCTCCCTGGGAGCAACTGGTACATTAAGGTTAGTGTATATAAAAATCATTGCATCGTATAATCCTTGCGTATTGCTAAAATAACTTGAAACCAACAAGGCTAGTACCTACAGGGAAAGTCATGGGAGTAACCAGATGATATTTAGGAGGTTGATTTTTGAAAACATATTGTAAGCCTGCAACGGTTAATGTAGAGGACTGGAAATTCAATGAGGCTGCCGTTGTGGAATGTTTCCGGAATAAACGGGGCAGAAATGATTTTCAGCACCTGCTCTGTAAGACCGGGACGATTACAAAGCGTGAAATTGCAGAAGATAGACTGTCCGGGAACATGAAAAGAACCTTGGATGCAGAGACGGCAGTAGCGAAAATGCTCACGCAGCGAATAATCAACCGAGATTTACATTTAAGGCCGATTCGTCAGTTCCAAAGGGTTGACGGGTTGACGCAGAAACTCAGAGATATATGCCAGGAATCTCCAGAACAGCAGGTTTTTGAATATATCGCTGTGTTTGCATTGAAACCGCTATTCAGAGCTAAAATTATGCAGATTCAGTATGGCAGCATCCCAAATAAGGGAGGCGTTGCCGGGAAGAGGAAGATAGAACGCCTTCTCCGGAGAAAATTCCAAGGAAAGGTTGTGGCTGTGAAAGGCGATGTTACAAAAGCCTATCCTTCGGTAACAGTTCCGATTGTCATGGAAATGTTGAGAAGAGACGTAGGAAAGAATAAAGTCCTGTTATGGTTTCTGGGTGCGTTGATGAGTAATTATCCTGGGAACCATCTTTGCATTGGTGGGTATCTTCCGGCGTGGCTGTTCAATTACGTTATGTCTTATGTGCTGAGATTTCTTTGCGAGCAGGCACAGATTCGTAGAGGCAAGCGTAACCGGCTTGTGTACGCAATCGTGTGTTATGCGGACGATTTCACGATTTATGGGGATGTGTCGAAGTTGAAGAAAGCCATGAAGAAAGCTACAACCTGGGCGTATGATAAGTTCGGGTTGAAGATTAAGGGCATCTGGCAGTTTTACTAGATAGCATCATTTGACGAAGAGAAAGAAAATCACAAAGCAAGGAAGGACGGTAGCAAGAAAAGAACGCCCGGAGTAGATATGATGGGCTATGTGGTTCGGAGAAGATACACAATCATTCGTGGGCGTGTGTTCCGGAGAATCCGGCGTCAGGTATTAAGGGCCTGGAGCGATTACAAAGCCAAGGGATTCGTTCCCTGGTGGAGAGCTTGCCGGATTGCGGCGTATAAGGGTTGGTTGAAATACAGCAACAGCTTAAAATTCCGGATAAAGTATTGCTTTGACGAACTATTCAAGCTGTGTGCGTATAGCGCAAGCAAACATGGAAAGGAAGTAGAAAATGAGAAAAGAGTCTTACTTATCGCAGCCATCAGCGGTTGAAGTTTACCCGGTGTTTTCTGGAATGGATATTATTCTGCGCAAGAATATTGAGTTGGTGGAAAAAGAAGAAATCCAGGACGGGAAGAAAACCAAATACAAAGTATGGGAGTGTGAGGAAACCCAGTTCCATTACAAAGGCACAGTGACCCAGGAGGAGATTGAGAGCGACTTTGATTACTGGTTCGAGAAGGGAGATGCAGAGCCGGACCCGTCCAACGTGGAAGAATTGAGCCTGGAAGATGCCAGAAAAGCAAAGTATAAGGAGATTGCAACTGTATGTGAACAGACCATTTATGCCGGTGTGGATGTTAGCACATCTTCCGGCGTGGAGCATTTTAGTCTGACCGAAAAGGACCAGATCAATCTCTTCGGGAAAAAAATGCAGTTACTGGCCGGAGAGGAGAAACTGGAGTACCACGAGGACGGGCAGCCCTGCAAGTATTTCTCAGCGGCGGATATGCAGGATATTGTTGACCGGGCAATGTTTTTTGTATCGTACAACACAACGTACTGTAACGCTATGAATATGTGGATTAAATCCATTACGAAGCCTGGGGACTTCGAGCAGATTCAGTGGGGTGCGAAAATTCCGGAGAAGTTCCAGAATGAAGTGCTGAAAGACTACATGAAGATTCTGGCATCCGGAGGTGTTGCATAGTGAAAGTGCTTCTGAAATATTTGACGCTCTTCCTGGTAGGAGGGGCGTTTTATTATGCCCTGGAAGTGCTGTTCCGGGGATATTCGTTTTTAGCGATGGCAGGATGCGGCGGACTATGCTTCATTATCTGCGGTGTGCTGAATGAGAAAGACAGGTGTATGCCCCTGGTTCTCCAGATGGCGATAGCGACGTGTGGAATTACGGCCATCGAATTTGTTTTCGGGTTAATTCTGAATGTGTGGCTTGGCCTGGGAATGTGGGATTACAGTAATATGCCTGGAAACGTCCTGGGGCAGATTTGTCCTCAGTTTATGCTGCTGTGGTTCTTCCTGTCGGCAGCAGGAATCTTTCTGGATGATGTGATTCGCTGGAAGTTCTTTGGAGAGGAGAAGCCGCATTACCACCTGTTCAAGAAAGGAACGGCGGATAAATGACGAAGCTACAGATTATCGCTAAATTATGGTCTGCGGTGTATGACCTGGTGTTTCTGGTAAAGGGGACGCCAACGAAGACACTGGAGCAGATAGAATCAGATCTTGACGTTATCGAGTATGCGTGCCGGAAGTATGTGGACTGCGATGATGATGAGATAGCAATCGGGAGTGAAGGAGGTGTTGCATATGCGGATACGAGCGCAGCCCGGAAAGCGGATTAGTCCGAAAGTTACGAAGTAACAGCAGAAAGGAGAAACAGAACCAGTGGAGTTATGGATAGCTGCCGGGGTCCCGTCTGCGATTGTGGCATTCTGCTTTTGGATGCTTGAAAGACGTATCCAGGAACGGGCAGAAGTTGAGAAGAGCGAACGGGCACGCAGGCAGAAAGAACAGGACATTAAAGAAGAGAATCGTGAGAAGTTGCAGTACATGATGCTGAAAGCTCTTGACGGTTCTCTTTGTTTGTCAGAGGCTACAGCGAAAGCGGTACAGAGGATTCCGGATGCGAAATGCAACGGAGATATGCACAAGGCGTTGAACTATGAGCTGGATGCAAAGCATGACCTGGAGAACTTTCTGACAAGGCAGGGAGTGAACCATATTACAGGGGAATGATTGTATGGGCGTATTTGCCCGCATTTGCCTTTTAAGCGTTTAGGCAATAATTTCCCCATTCATACGATTAGAAACGCTACAGGAAACTGTCAAGAGATTATAGAGCATAGTAGGAGGAATGATTCTATGGAATTATTGAACTTTTTAAGCCAGGTGCCGGTGCCGATTCTGATTCTGGTAATTGCGGTGCTGGTTGTCGTAACTGCGGTAGTTGTATATCAGTATGCGAAAGCAAAAGGTCTGGAAGGAATCCGTAAGGAAGTGTACGAGCTGTTTTTGCGTGCGGAACACAGATTTAAAGAATCCGGACAGGGCGAGCAGAAACTGAGATGGGTAGTACAGCAGGCCAGAGGATTACTGCCTAAGTGGATGCAGGTAATTGTGTCTGATGAGATGCTGCTGAAAATTATTGATTGGTGGTTCAAGGAAGTTAAGGACCTTTTAGACGATGGAAAGGTAAACGGCTCCCAGAACTGATTGTAGAAGGGAGATGGTGTTATGGTCTGGAAAATTTTAATCGCATACCTGGTAGGGATTTTGCTGAGCCAGCCGGTGTACATATGGGCGGTTCGGACATTGTGCAAAATGGAAGATGAGGAAGAGGAACTTTACTGCCAGGACAACGGCTTATACTATGAGCCGGTAAAGCCGAACTATCCGGTAGCAATCGTGTTGTTGATGCTGGCAGGAATCTTCTGGCCGGTAGTTATATTGTTTGCGGTGTTCCTACCTTTGACATTCATTCTGATGGATAAGATGGGACAGTTGCATCCGAAGGACGATGAAGAAATGAATCCAGAAGAGGACACGTACTTATAACCGGGTGGGGAGAAATCCCCGCCCTTTTTGAGTAAAGGAGTATTTACGGGAATGGCAATAGAACGGAATACAAATACAGACATCTTGTTTGATGGTCTGATTGCTGCCGGATGCACCATATACGGTGCGTGTGCGGCGATGGGGAATATTTACGCAGAGTCTGGGACGAATCCCCGGAATCTGGAGAATCTTTGTGAAAAGAGACTTGGGTACAAGTACAACGATGATACATACACAGAGGCGGTAGATAGTGGAGAAATCACACGAGCTTTGTTCCTGCATCCGTTGGGAGATTCCAGACAGTATGGTTATGGTTTCTGTCAGTGGACGTCTGCCGGAAGAAAAGCAGGCCTGTATGACCTGGTAAAAGCCAGAGGTGTATCTATCGGGGATGCGAAGGTTCAGACGGAGTATATGCTGAGCGAATTGGAGAAGAGCTACAAGAGCGTTTTGCGGGTGCTGAAAACAACGAACTCAGTACAGGAGGCATCGGATGTGTTCCTGGTGAAGTTCGAGGCTCCGGCAGATACCGGTTCGGCAGCGAAGAAAGCAAGAGCTTCTTACGGGGAACAGTATTTAAAACTTTATCAGAAAAAGGAGGAAACAAAAGTGAGTAAGATTGAAAATGCAGTAGCAAGAGCCGAAGCGATTGCGTTGGACGATACCCACGGTTATGATCAGATTGACCGATGGGGCAATCCAAACTATGATTGTTCGGGATTGATCATTGACAGTCTGGAAAAAGCCGGAATCCCGGCAAAGTCGAGTGGTGCAACCTATACCGGTAATATGCCGGAAGTTCTGCCAAAGATTGGATTTAAGAATGTGGTTGCAACTGTGAATCTGGCAACTGGAAGTGGATTGCAGAGAGGAGATATTCTTCTTGGTAACGGGCATACAGCATTCTATTGTGGAAATGGAAAGATTGTACATGCGAGCATCAATGAGAAAGGAACCACGACAGGAGGAAAATCTGGAGACCAAACAGGTAGAGAAATTTGCATCCGGAGTTATTATAATAAGCCATGGAAGTATGTTTACCGATATACCGGAGAAACCGGCAATGCTGGTACAGTGAGTGTAAGGAATTATCTTCAGAAAGGAGATTCCGGAGATGCGATAAAAGAGATGCAGAAGATGTTGATTGGCTGCGGATACTCTTGCGGCAAGTCCGGAGTAGATGGTTCCTTCGGTGGAGATACAGAAAAAGCTCTGCTTGCATTCCAGGAATTCTATGCGTTAGAAGTTGACGGAAAATACGGACCGGCAAGCAAGGCTAAATTGACCTCTGTATATAACAACAAACGGAGCGCATCTGCACCAGAGGTTGCGAAAAGCTCTCAGTATACAGTTGGAAAAGCATACACACTGCAAGTGGAATTGAAAGTGCGTACTGGTCCCGGAACAAATTATACTGCCAAGAAGCATTCACAGCTCACAGCAGACGGGCAGAAACATGACAAAGACAATGACGGTTGCTTGGATGCTGGTACAGTTATTACCTGTAAAGAGGTAAAAGTAGTCGGCAACGATGTATGGATAAAAGCACCGTCTGGATGGATGGCGGCCTACTATCAAGGACAGGTATTCATCAAGTAAGAAAGCCTTTAATGGCAAGGTAACTAAATACACCTCTTTTGGTCGAGGAAAATATGTCACATTGCCCCGGTATCACGCCGGGGCTTCTTTTTTATTTCGGAGCAAGTCCGCAGAATAAATCAATATACAAAATTCACAAAAAATCCCCTTCAAATTTGACGAAATGTGCCTGAGCAACGATAGACGTTTTTAGATACTAACTTATGCTTAAGAGCTAAAAGCCGGTATAGAAGCGTGTACGATGTTAAAGCCATATATGCTGAAAATGCGGTTCTGCAAAGTTCAATCTGAGTTCCGAAGTTATCCACAGGAAGAATGTTGATAATGTGAATAAGTCGAAAAATCGAAGTAAAAACATTTCCTATATATAAAACCTTGTAAGATTTCTTACATGATTTCTACACCATAATTAGAGATAGAGTAAGAGATAGAGATAAAGATAGATAAAGAGATAAAAAAGAATAGCACTTTGCGTTGCAAAGATGCTACACACACTAATTCGATAGCTCGAAAAATAATTGAAAAATAGAAGTAAAACACTTGACATGTTCGAGTTATCGAAGTATAATAAAGTTACAAAATAACAAAACAAATACACGATACAAAGTAATGCAGGCGGCAAGGTTGATGGAATAGTACATATGTTTGCCAGACGGTTCCAACCCCGTAGAAATGCAGAGGACAGAACAAATGAGAAAGGAGGAATTGCCCGTTGGGAAAAAGAAAACGCAGGATTGAAGAAAAAGAAGAAGAGCTGCTTTCAGAGCAGTTGAAGAAGACCAAAATTGAAATTTATGAATGTTGGACGCATATCGTAATTTCCATAGTAACAATGCTGATAGCAGTTGTTACGGCAGTTTTGACCTGGTTCAAGTAATGTTCTGAAAAACAGCTCGGTAGCCGGGGAGACAAGTTCTCCTCGTGCTACCAAGTTTATCACAGAGGAGGCAGAAAGTAAATGAAGAAAAGCAGAAGAATGTTTTCACTGGCTATGCTGGTGTGCTTGATCGTTGGAGTTTCAACCGGAATCAGAGAATGTATCGGAGCCGCATGTGCGCTGGCATTCGTAAACGCAACACTCGGACTGGAAGATTTAGAGAAGAAAACGGAGGATAAGAAATAATGGATGCAAAGAATCAGCAGGACAGAGCAAAAATGGTAGAAGAAGCGGTTGGCCGTATGTGCCGCCTGGGAATGATGCCGCAGGTAATCACAAAATTCAGAAAGCAGGGAACGGTCCTTAAATCTGAGACGGCAGGTATTCTGTACGATTTGAACGATGAGGAGAAAAAAGCTGTTGCCGACTGGGAAGAAGAAAGCGGCGGCATCGTATACGCTGCAATATTGAGCAACATGGTGTTTGGAAGATGCCTGGCATTGTTGTATGTCAGTGCAGAGGAAGAAGAGTGGGAACTAGATAGAGAAGACCTGGACGGGAGGGTTTCACTTGCGTATGTGGCGAACCTGGATGCACCGGATTGTTCCGAACTGGGAAGTATCGGAATTGCACCTGCAAACGGTGGTTTGGCAAGAACAGAGTAGGAGGTGGCGTGATGCTGGAGTATAACGAGCAGACGGAAAATCTGATGGAAATAGCGATGATGCTGGAACGGCTCAAGGGAGAGAGCGAGTATCTGTTTGAGGTACTGACAGACATTGATAGCATAACCTGGAAACAAAAATTTGTTGACTGGGCGAATGAGTTCACAGAAACCTATGAGCCGAACAGGGATGTGTGGCCGGGAAATTACCTGGAAGTGATTGAGGGGTTTGCCAGAGAGAAAATCCTGGAGTTCGCCGGAGTGGAGGAAAAGGAGTAATGATACTGAGAAGAGCAGCGAAAGGCATTGTCAGAAAAGGCAAGAAGCCGAGTGTATACAGAATCGGGTTCAACGATGGAGATGAAACAGAGCTGACCGCAAATGGTATAAACGAACTGGAGAGACTGTGGTTGTCTTTATGCCCGGAATTTGAATGCGAGCCGGACAGTGTGAACTATGTAGAAAGAGTAGGATATGAGGAGGAAGACTGATGGGAAAAGAGTATGAGGAAATCAAGGCTGAGATAAGCGTCCGAATCAGCACAGAGGACATTGACGATATTGTTACAACGGCGCTGGAGGGTGGCATTTGTTACTGGTGCAAGCGAGCAGAAGTCAAAGGAAAGTATCTCGGAGAATTTGCATCGGAGCAGATCGGCAGAGGAGGAATCCTGGTACTGCATGATTCAGTGGACGGCAAGAAGAGAGAACTGAACAAGGAAAAGTTACTCAGCGGAGTAAAGCAGTATCTGGAGGACGAAAACAAGCCGTACAATATCCTGGTGGATGCGACAGATTCTGTGGGATGCAGTAAAGGAGTTTATGAACTGGATTGTTGCATGGTAGATGCGACAGTGGCAGACATGATTATCCAGTATGCGATATTCGATGATGTTATTTACGGATAGGAGGATACCAGGATGGGCGGAAAGAAAATTGTGGTGTATGTCCTGCATGGATTCTGGGAAAACGAGTTTACGAATGGATGTGCAGTGGTGGATGTGTCGATTGACCTGGAGGTGGCAACAAAGAAACTGGATGAAATCGTTGAGAGAAAAGCACGAGAGTATGTGAAAGTGCAGGAAGATAAAGCTGAGGAAGAACGGGGATTCCGGTATTTTGAAATATGGGATGAGAACGGGCAGAACGCTAAGTTCTATATCGTGGAGCACTATCTGGAATTATCGCAGAGCATGATGGAGGCGATTGCTGAATCGTTAGTGAAAGGAGCAGGGAAATGAGAAAAGTATATCGGTGCGAGCATACAGTACCGCCGGTTTGGTGGATTACTTTCGTAGATGGAAATGCGTTAGGCGAGGAAATTGTAGTGGAGTTCCGCAAGAACGAAAACACGCATGGTAAGTATTCACTTCCGGCAATATGGAAGAGAAAGGGATTCATAGATAAAGAACTGGAAACGTGGTGGGGCGTCCAGACCTATGTAACGGACCTACAGGGCAGATGTTCCGGAAAGTACAATCCGACAACCAAAGACGGAAAATTGAATTTTGAGTGGCTGTTGGAGGCAACCGAAGAAAACCGGCAGAAGATAATTGATGAGATTTACCGCAGGGCAAATGCCATCTGGTACAGGGAAGATTGGCATCTGGAAGACCTGGAAGAAGCAATCCGGAACGCAGGCCTGGAAGTAACCCAGGAAAGAGTAGACAAGCTGTTGGAGGAGTGCCACCGGATATTTGATGATAAGTCCGGAAGAAATGAGATGCTGGCCCAGAAAGCAAGCGAGCTGTTTGAGGAGGAGTAGGAAATGTTTGGAAGACTGATTCTTGAAACCTATGTACAGGACAGATGCCGGGACGTCAGATTTAAGGATGAGCATTTGACTTGGTTTGAGATAAAAAAGAATGATGCGAAGCGGATTGTTAAGAGAATGGGTTGGGAGAGCCTGGCAGATTTTCTGAACAATTATACCTGGGACGATACGGAGATTCTATACCAGATAGCTGATAGTTGCGGAATGATAGTCGCTGATTGGATTGAAAGAGAGGTAGAGGATGGAAGAAATTAAGGGAACTGATTGCAACGAGCTGATAAAAAAGGTTCTGGAAGTTGAGGAGCTGCGTCCGGTAGACTTGGCAAAGAAAATAGGTGTGAGCAGACAGTATGCGAACCAGATCATTTCCAGAAGCAAATGCGGCATTCGTTGTGATACGTTGGAGAAAATCGTAAGTGCGTTGGGATATGAAATCGCCCTGGTAAAAATAATTGAAAAATAGAAGTAAAACACTTGACATGTTCGAGTTATCGAAGTATAATAAAGTTACAAAATAACAAAACAAATACACGATACAAACGGAGGTAGTCAAGATGAACGCATTAGTAATATACAGAAGCCTGTTAAGTGAAAGAGATAAAAATGAGTTTGGCTATCCGGAATGGGATGCAGCTCAGAAGATGCTGCGGGTGTTCATTGAAAAAGCCCTGGAAGCCGGAGAAGAGAGCATTGCTGATGAAATCGTAGATGAGTTGTATTCTTTGAGCGATTGCGGATGCACACTGGAAGATAAGGCAGTGAAAGCAGATCTGGAGATGCTTGAAAAGTATGGATTTGGTAGCCGAGCAGACAAAGCGAGAGAGCTTTGTTTGGAGTAGGCTTATTTTTTTACCCATAAGGTTCGAGACATCGAAGTAATAATCCAAAGGAGCGAAGAATATGGCAAAGAGATCAAGAGCAAACAGAACCGAAAAGGCTACATACCAGAACATCCGGAATGAGCACAAATTCATAGATGTTGTTCATCATGGCGATGGTCATTATTACATCATCCAGTACATCAAGCATGAGTTCCCGGAAAGAACGGTTGTCAACTACATGGGAACACGATGCGGACGTAAGCAGAAGTTCAGAATTGGAAAAGGGACGCTGTTAAGCATCCTGGAAGATTACAAGAAAGTTGAGGAGGCGTAGAAGCTATGACAAAACAGGAATTTGAAAAGAGAATCGGGGCTGAGATAAGCCAGAAAGATTATTCCATTGTGGAGCATGTGTATACATGGCATCCATCCATCAGCGAGGTAGAGGGTAAGGAACAGATAGCAGAGTTGTATAAGTCCTTTGGAATGCCAATCATCAAGAATATGATGGAGGCTGCGAACTATGCAGAGACGCTTGACCGGGCAATGGCACAGGCACAGAGACAGGTGGAGGAGCTGAGAAAGCGAATCATCAGAGTTGCGAAAGGGGACCTGGTAGTGGAACAGTGCATCACAGAGGCTAAGAAATTATTTGAGACGGTCAATGATCCGCACGAGTGGGATGTGGCAGTTTCTTATCTGAAAAAAAGATACGGAGCAGATGCAGTAGACGCAGCCATTAAAATTGAGCATCTGGAAATGTAGGAGAGGAGTGAGAGTATGGCAGACAGAAGCAATGCCCGACTGAATGAAGAGATTGAAAGCAAAATCAGACAGTGGGACGGCACAATATTTGGAGTATCGTTGAAAAATATGTACGAGAATGGTACGAGCTATGAAGGTATCTGTGAGTATGCAGATATTGATTACGAAGATTACGAGGAGGAATAGAGATGGCAGACATGACGCTGAGAGAGTTTTGTGAGAGATACCGCAAGGGCGATTTTCTTGCGAAAGACAGAAAGACCCAGATTGAGGCCGGTTGGTATGACTGGTTTTGCAGCGACAAAGCACTGGCAGGCCGGTTGGCGAAAATCTGGAGCATCTTGAAAGGGGTTACGAGCGATTACATCCTGGATAACTACAGGGTATGGTTCAAGAATAACTGCCCGATGGCCGGTCCGCTCTATGATGATGTGAGATTCGAACCGCTTGATGAAGAGAAGAGGGATGAGCTGTATTTTGGGGTTGCTATCGATGATGAACGCAGAGACAACAAGTATATTATCTTCACTGCCAGAAATGATTACGAGGATGAGTGCGGATTTGATAATGTCCGGGAAGTACGGCAGTTCATCAATGGGTGGGAAGAAGAGCTGAAAAATGAGGAGTTTTACAAAGAAAGGGAGCGGAAGAAAGAAGAGCTGAAAAAGGAGAATGATAGATGTCTTGCACTGTTAAGAGAAGCAGATGAGATTTTGGGAAAGCACGAGGAATAATGTATGCAGGGTATGAAAGTGGCACTGTTCACGATTGAGGATTTGAAAAAGAATCATCCGGATTATTACAGACGGTTAAACCCGAAATGCCAGGTTTGCCAGAATATTTTAAGCAGCAGTGAATGTGATATGTGCGAGGATTTTGATATGTTCGCCAGAGTAAAGGAGGAAATGAAGTGAGACAGGCAGAGTTTACGGAACTGAGCAGGGAAGTAATGCCGGTACTGGATAAGCTGACGGAGATTGCAGGCCAGCATGGAACAGCAGAGAAACTGGTAAGCATTACACTGAGCGCAGAAGGTTATATTCATTTTACGGTACATGACAGTGGAATGTGTCTGAGCAGATTAAAAAGAGAGGATGCACCGGAGCTGGAAATCAGAAAACAGTTATCCCAGGAAACGG
>ERZ1032794.99-NODE-99-length-21229-cov-12.816190_pt1 | contig 21229 bp, 17 predicted proteins | sample MGYA00516957_ERZ1032794 | MGnify/ENA primary metagenome ERZ1032794 (study PRJEB33719, sample SAMN04262543) | wastewater metagenome | biome: sewage system; feature: street-access sewage; material: sewage | place: Peru: Lima | collected 2013-01-15 ... | reverse complement strand
ACGCTCTGCGTGAGGTTCTGACCGAGCTGGGCATCCACTTCACCGAGGAGATCGGTGAGGCTGCCTTCTACGGCCCGAAGCTGGACGTCAACGTCAAGCCCGCTGTTGGTGCAGAGTACACCCTCTCCACCTGCCAGCTGGACTTCTGCCTGCCCGCCAAGTTCCACCTGACCTATGTGGACAAGGACGGCACCGAGAAGACCCCCGTCGTGCTGCACCGCGCCATCCTGGGTTCTCTGGACCGCTTCATGGCCTACCTGATCGAGGAGACCAAGGGCAAGTTCCCCACCTGGCTGGCCCCCGTGCAGGTCAAGGTCCTGCCCGTCTCCGAGAAGACCCTCGACTACGCCGAGGCCGTCACCGAGAAGCTGGTCGAGGCCGGTGTCCGCGTGGCACTGGACGACGACAACCAGAAGATCGGCTACAAGATCCGCGCTGCCCAGCAGGTGGACCGTGTGCCGTATATGCTGGTCCTGGGTGCCAAGGAGGCCGAGTCCGGCAACATCTCCGTCCGTGACCGCAAGGGCGAGACCACCACGATGGACCTCGACGCCTTCATCGCCAAGGTGACCGACGAGATCAAGAACCGCACCTACAATGCCTGAGTTCTGAACAAAACCTATAAAGGGAGACCGCTTCTAGCCGGAGGCGGGCTCCCTTTTTGTTTCGAAGTTATTCTTTTTTCGTGCATTGTATTGCATTTTTCGTGCAAAGCACTATAATAATGGTGAAGGAGATGATTTGTATGGCAACAACTAATATCAGCATTCGGATGGACTCCGACTTGAAAGCACAGGCCGATGCCCTGTTCTCGGAGCTCGGCATGAACCTTTCGACGGCATTCAACATCTTCGTCCGGCAGTCCCTGCGGGATGGCGGCATTCCCTTTGAAATCAAAATGGATCAACCCAACAAAGAGACCATGGCCGCCATGCTGGAGGCAGAAAGGATTGCAAAGGACCCGAACGTAAAACATTATTCTGATGTAGAAGAGGCTCTTCGGGAGTTGAAGCGATGAACCGCGATATCGTCTGGACGAACCAATTCAAGAAGGACTACAAACTTGCTCTAAAACGGCATCTCGACGTTGATCTTCTGGATAATATCATCCGCACCTTATCGCGTGGGGAACCGCTCCCGGAGAAAAACAGAGACCATGCTTTGACTGGCGATTGGATCGGCCATCGTGAATGTCACATCCAGCCAGACTGGCTGCTCATCTACCGCATCGAAGACGATGTGCTCGTTTTGACTTTGGCCCGCATCGCATCTGCCTGCGTAAATTCGTAAATAATATAGCGTGGTGCATTGTTTTTCATAATGACCGCTGAACCATATTGGTCCACCAGACGCGCCATTCTGGAAAAATTCTGATTGGCCACCGAAATCGGCACCATCGTATCCGTGTTGATATTCATGGTCTCAACTCCTCTCTGACCAAAGCATACTCAAATTCTAGGATAAAATCAACCTAAAATCAAAAAGGGACATTCGTTTTTATTTTTTACGAATGTCCCTTTGATTTTTCTTATACCCCGCTGCTGCCACGGGAGCTGATACTCATAGGTGGGGTGCCGCTGAACACCGCCTGCCCGTTCACGGTATGCTGCGTCAGACCGACAATATCCAACAACTGACTTTCGCTGTATTTTGTTGAATAGTTCAGGAGTTTTGTATTCTGGCAGATGTAGTTTCCATTTACCGTTTTCACTGCTCCGGCACGTTCCAGTTTGGCCAAAATTTTTCCCAGCTGTTTGCGGTCCAGCCGGATGCCTTTTTCGGTCAATGCCGCAGAAAGCTGTTGCGCCGACAGCGGCTTTTCCCGCACCAGCAGCGCGAGCGCCAGCTCCGAAGCATTCAGGTGGTACGGGACAAGTCCTTTTTTCAACCAGATACCGTTCTGTGTCATCGTTCTGCCCTCCTTGTGTGGCTTTGGCCTGAGTATACCATACTACCTTTGGATTGCAATGGATGAATTGTGAATTTGTGGGGGCTTTACCGATTTTTCCTGTCTGCCCACGCACGGACGGCAGAGTAGAGGGCGGCGAAGACAAGCCCGGCCACGGCCCAGATGATCCAGCTCTTTTCCCAGTTGTTGTTCCAGAAGCTGACAGCGAGGTACACCGCCGTCACAAGGCACCAGTAGGCCCCGGCAAACCAACCGACACGGCGGTTCGTCCACTTTTCGCGGACGGTGTATTCCCCCGTTTGCAGCAGCTTATCAAAGCTGCCCTGGGTCATCCCGGCCCGGATGAACAACTGTACTGCACCGGCCACAATGGCCAGCAGCAGGCCGACTGCGGCAACGACCCAGAAGTCTGGTGCTCCCAGCATGGCCGTGCCCAGGATCGGCACCACGGCCAGCACACAGAGCACCACGCCCTGGGTCATGCTGCGGCGGTAGGTGGACGCATACTCCTGTTTCTGCCGCTCCACGATGCCCTCCACACCATAGGCAAGGGCGATCTGCTCTTTTTCCAGATATTCGAACGCTTCCAGCCGGATGGCGGCGGGCAGGATGAGCAGCAGCCCCAGCGCGACGAAGAGCAGCAGGAAGATGACACCGAGCCCTGCCATCCGCTCTTCGTTGGGTGTACCATCGCTCCATGCACCCAGAACAAGCAGCGCGATGGGGCTGAGGATGCACAAGCCCACACCCGCCGCCATCTTCCCATGCACGGCCTGCACCGTGCTGAGATATGCGTTTGCCTCGTCAAATGAGACGGTGCGGCAGGGTTCCGTCACCCGCTCTTCCTTCGGCAGCGGGGCCGTGGCATCGGGCTGTTCCAGCTCATCTTTTAATAAGTAGTCGGTGCTCACTTCAAACAGAGCACTCAGCTTCAGAATTTTATCCAAGTCGGGGATGGACGTTCCGCCCTCCCACTTCGAGACAGCCTGACGCGAAACGTTCAACTGATCGGCAAGCTCTTCCTGGCTCCATCCATTCTGGCGGCGGAGAAGGGCAATTTTTTCGGCTAAGATCATAGTGTTCTCTTTTCTGCCGCAGGGCGGCGTATCAATGGATTCCGGCGGACGTCCTCTATGCTGTTATCATAGCAGATTTTCCAGTTGACAACCACCAATTGCGGCTTGAAATTTGTCAACCAGCGGTTGCAGCCACGCAAAAACCGCCTGCACCCAGCATCATCGCATGGGCACAGGCGGTTTTATTTCTACTATCTGTTACTTCAGCAGATTGTTATCCGTAAAGTAGTCGATCCGCATGGACTTGCGGACATCGGCGAGCGTGGCGGCGGCGGTCTGTTCGGCCACGGCGCTGCCCTCCTTCAGGATCTCCACGACTTCCGGCAGGCGCTGCTCCCACTCCTTGCGGCGGGTGCGGATGGGTTCCAGTTCGGCCTGCATGACGGCGTTCAGGAACTTCTTGATCTTCACATCGCCCAGGCCGCCGCGCTGATAATGCGCCTTGAGCTCGTCGAGGTTCTGGTACTCCGGCAGGAACTCGGCGAAGTGCTCCGGGCGGCTGAACGCATCCAGATAGGTGAAGACAGGGTTGCCCTCCACCTTGCCGGGGTCCTGCACCCGCAGATGGCCGGGGTCGGTGTACATGGACATGATCTTCTTCTTGATGTCCTCTGGTTCATCGGACAGGTAGATGCAGTTGCCCAGAGACTTGCTCATCTTGGCCTTGCCGTCAATGCCCGGCAGGCGCAGGCAGGCGTGGTTGGACGGCAGCAGGATCTCCGGCTCGGTCAGCGTCTCGCCGTAGACGGCGTTGAACTTGTGGACGATCTCGCGGCACTGCTCCAACATGGGCATCTGGTCCTCGCCTGCCGGGACGGTGGTGGCGCGGAAGGCGGTGATGTCGGCTGCCTGGCTGATGGGATAGGTGAAGAAGCCGACCGGGATGCTGGTCTCAAAGTTCTTCTGCTGGATCTCGGCCTTGACGGTGGGGTTGCGCTGCAGGCGGGACACCGTGACAAGGTTCATATAATAGAAGCTCAGCTCGGTCAGTTCCGGCACCATGGACTGAATGAAGATGTGGGCCTTGGCGGGGTCGATGCCCACGGCCAGGTAGTCCAGCGCCACCTGCAGGATGTTCTGGCGCACCTTCTCCGGGTTGTCGGCGTTGTCGGTCAGCGCCTGTGCATCAGCGATCATGATGTAGATCTCATCGAACTTGCCGGAATTCTGCAGGCGGACGCGCTCTTTCAGGGAGCCGACGTAGTGACCCACATGCAGGCGGCCTGTGGGGCGGTCGCCGGTCAAAATGATCTGTTTCATAACTAGTCTCCTTCTTTTTCAGGCCCGCCTTTGTACAACCTCTCCGTCAATGCTTTGCATTGCCACCTCCCCTGATCGGGGAGGCTCTGGCGTATCCAGATCGTTCCCGGTTTTGCCAAGGGCATCCCTGTCAGGAGCGGTGGACGCCGCAGGCGGCCTGAGCGGTTCATCTTTTTATAAGTATATCCCCTGTGCATTTTTCTGTCAACAAAAGGGTCAAAACAAAAAGAAAAAGCGATGGAAAACTTCCATCGCTTTGCTGGCGCCTCTTGCCTGACTCGAACAGGCGACACCCTGATTAACAGTCAGGTGCTCTAACCGACTGAGCTAAAGAGGCATCTATATAAAACGGCGTAGAGCCGTTTTACTACTATAAAATGGTGACCCGTACCGGAATCGAACCGATGTTAAAGGCGTGAGAGGCCTCTGTCTTAACCGCTTGACCAACGGGCCATACGTCCATTTTGCATCGGGTGTTCGCTCCCGACTCGATTATTTTAGCACAGCAGCCGCTCTTTGTCAACAGGAAATTTCAAGTTTTTTCAAAAAATCAGAAAAACCTCCGGGCACTCGTCTTCACGGCCCCCAGCAGCACGTCCAGATACAGCCCGACGACGCTTTCCACCTCGCCCATCTCCATGCTCTGGCGCTGGGGCAGACCGGCCAGCCGCCCGCTGTACAGACACTTGAGCTGGGGCATGGCCGCGTAATCGTTGGGGCGCATGAGGGTGCTGTGCCGGGGCAGGTCCAGCGAGCCGCTCTTCTGCAGCACCTCGCTGACGAACTGGGAGCAGAAATAGTGGCGGCGACGGTTCCAGCGGATGTGCAGCGCGCAGAGCAGCAGCCCCACCGAGTTGAAGCGGTAAAGCTCGCCGTGGTTCATCATGTGGTCGGCGCGGCGCTTGGCGCGGGCATATGCCTCATCCGTCACCTCCAGCGCATAGAGCGCACAGGGGATATTCTCCCGCAGCCGGAAGACGCCCCGGTTGAGGTATTCCCGGCTGGGCCCCGCCGGGAACATGGTGTAGCCGTTTTTCCGGGTGGAGCTGTACAGGGTGGTCAGGTCCTCATCAAAGGCGAGGGAGATATGGGTATACTCCGCCCCGGTCAGTGCGTACACCAGATTCGAAACCAGCGTTCCCGAACGGGTCAGAAAGATATAAAGCGTTTTCATAGATGTACCGGTTCTCCCCCAAAAATTCCAGACTGCGGATGTGTTGATTTTACGTTGTTTTTACAGTATAACATAAACTAAGTTTCTTTGCCAGTGAAAAACGCGAAAAATCGGCGAAAATTTTTCTTCCACCGTTTGGAGGAGCCTTTCTGTCTGGAATACGGTTCCGCGTTTGATTTTATTGCATTTACCGGCACACGTTCCGGCGGCAGCCCCTGCCGCCCGGCTGCCTCCATTTGTTAAAGTTTTATCAAAATTTCGTTTTTGGAAAAATCTCTTTATTTTCTTTACCGGGAAGGGACTGTTTTTTCATGAAATGTCTGCAATTCCATCCGATTCTTAATGAAATTTGTTGTTTCTAACCGAAGGATTTGTCCTATTTGGTTGATTTTGGAGTCATTTTATGTATAATGGTATACAGGAGAATACGCATCTGTATTTCTTCATCGCCCGCGCTGCCTTTTGGCTGAGGTGCGCGCGACGCGCGATCAGAATTTGATCTGAACGAAAGAAGAGGTATAAGTATCATGGCAAAGGTAGATCTGAGCAAGTATGGTATCACCGGCACGACGGAGATCGTGTACAATCCCTCTTACGAGCAGCTGTTTGAAGAGGAGACCAAGACCGGTCTGGAAGGCTTCGAGAAGGGCCAGGTCAGCGAACTGGGCGCTGTCAACGTCATGACCGGCATCTACACCGGCCGTTCCCCCAAGGATAAGTTCATCGTCATGGACGAGAACTCCAAGGACACCGTGTGGTGGACCAGCGACGCATACAAGAACGACAACCACCCCGCTTCTGAGGAAGCCTGGAATGCCGTCAAGGAGATCGCAAAGAAGGAGCTGTCCAACAAGCGCCTGTACGTGGTCGATGCCTTCTGCGGTGCCAACAAGGACACCCGCATGGCCGTTCGTTTCATCATGGAAGTGGCCTGGCAGGCACACTTCGTGACCAACATGTTCATCAAGCCCACCGCTGAGGAGCTGGCTAACTTTGAGCCAGATTTCGTTGTTTACAACGCATCCAAGGCCAAGGTCGAGAACTACAAGGAGCTGGGCCTGAACTCTGAGACTGCTGTTATGTTCAACATCACCAGCAAGGAGCAGGTCATCGTCAACACCTGGTACGGCGGCGAGATGAAGAAGGGCATGTTCTCCATGATGAACTACTTCCTGCCGCTGAAGGGCATCGCTTCCATGCACTGCTCTGCTAACACCGATAAGGAGGGCAAGAACACCGCCATCTTCTTCGGTCTGTCCGGCACCGGCAAGACCACCCTGTCCACCGACCCCAAGCGTCTGCTCATCGGCGATGACGAGCACGGCTGGGACGACAACGGCGTCTTCAACTTCGAGGGCGGCTGCTACGCAAAGGTCATCAACCTGGACAAGGACTCCGAGCCCGATATCTACAACGCCATCAAGCGCAACGCTCTGCTGGAGAACGTTACTCTGGATGCTGAGGGCCACATCGACTTCGCAGACAAGAGCGTCACCGAGAACACCCGTGTGTCCTACCCCATCAACCACATCCAGAACATCGTCCGCCCCATCTCCTCTGCACCCGCAGCCAAGAACGTCATCTTCCTGTCTGCTGACGCATTCGGCGTTCTGCCCCCGGTCTCCATCCTGACCCCGGAGCAGACCCAGTACTACTTCCTGTCCGGCTTCACTGCAAAGCTGGCAGGCACCGAGCGCGGCATCACCGAGCCCACCCCCACCTTCTCCGCCTGCTTCGGCCAGGCCTTCCTGGAGCTGCACCCCACCAAGTATGCTGAGGAGCTGGTCAAGAAGATGCAGAAGAGCGGCGCCAAGGCTTATCTGGTCAACACCGGCTGGAACGGCACCGGCAAGCGCATCTCCATCAAGGATACCCGCGGTATCATTGATGCCATCCTGAGCGGCGCCATCAACGAGGCTCCCACCAAGAAGATTCCCTACTTCGACTTCGAGGTTCCCACCGAGCTGCCCGGCGTTGATCCCGCTATCCTGGACCCCCGCGACACCTATGCAGATGCTTCCCAGTGGGAAGAGAAGGCAAAGGATCTGGCTGGCCGCTTCGTCAAGAACTTCGCCAAGTACGAAGGCAACGAGCACGGTAAGGCTCTGGTCTCCGCAGGCCCCCAGCTGTAAGCTCTGACTCCCGCATTTTTCTTCTGAACTCCATATAAATGAGGCCCCCGCCGTGTGTTCATTGACCGAGCACACGGCGGGGGTTTTGCGTTCCAGCGCGGGTAAACGAAGCGTCGGTTGCGTTTTGGAGCCGGGTATGCTATCCTGTTTTCAAAGGATGTGAACCGTATGAACGCCAAAGATTTCGGGGCCTTTCTGGCCCGGACCCGCAAGGCCTGCGGGCTGACGCAGGCCGACCTGGCCGCACAGCTGCATGTGACCGACAAGGCCGTCAGCCGCTGGGAGCGGGGCGTCGGTCTGCCGGACATCAACACGCTGGAACCACTGGCAGACGCACTGGGCCTGACGCTCTCCGACCTGATGCACTGCCGCGACCCGCAGGAAGCTCCTCTGCCAAACGCCGAACCCACACTGGAAGATTTCCTGACCATGCTCCGCCGTCCGCACAGCATCGACTGGCACTCCGTCCGGGCCGCGTTGCTCTGCCTGAGCATTCTGCTGGCCGTCTGGGGCGTATGCTTCCACCCCGGTGTTCTTGCCGTTCACTGGCACGGCCTTGGCAATGGAGATTTCCGAGCGGACGGCTGGATGCAGTCTATCCTGATCTTTCCGTTGCTTCTGGCGCTGGAGTGTTTCTTCCTGAACCTTTGGCGTCTCTTTGAGCAGACCGGATATTTTCGCCACTGGGGCGAGTGGGATGCAGTCCTTACAAATTCGCTGGCTCTTCTCTCCCCCGGTGTCCGCCTTGTAAAGTTCGCACTGGATTATTTCTTCTTTTTCTGCTGCGGTCTGACGGTGCCGTTTTGCGAGTTCCTCCTGATCGTGATGAATTGATTTTCCGGACACAAAATGAGCCTTTGCGTTTTCTGCAAAGGCTCATTTCTTATTGCATTCTGTCGGATTTTATGTTACTCTATCATTGCTGTTCAACAGCAGCAGGCACTGTGCTGTAAAATGCAGGTGGTCAAAGCTCCCTCCCGGTGTCAAGTCCGGAGGAGTTCAATTTTTTGTCATCCTCCGGACGGTACGAATGTTTTTACATCAACGGCCCAAAGGAGGAGTCCATTATGGATGTGTTGAATATTGTTTTTAGTGTGCTGAATCTTCTGGCTACGGTCATCATCGGTGTCATTCAGGTGACATGGATGATCTCCAAGGATGTCTTTCGGAACCGACCCCGCGCAAAACATTATTCCTGCAACAAAAAAGATTGACCGCCAAAATGCTTCCCCAAGCAACGGTCAATCTTTTTTGACTAGTGCACCGGTAAGGAGCTGACCATGTTACAGCCAGTGCCTTTCCTTTGATTTTAGTATAGTAGCATCGCGGCTTTTTGTCAAGATGCTGCTGCAATCAAAACGCCTGCCGAAAACTCCGGCAGGCGCTTCTTTGTCTTTTCCTCTTTACTTCGCTGCCTCGAACTCGGCTTCGATCTCCGCCGAGGGAGCCGGGGTGACCAGGCTGACGACAACGCAGACGACGAGCGAGGTCAGGAAGGCGGGCAGCAGCTCGTAGATGCCGAACACGCCGCCCAGCGGGCTGATGAGGTACTTCCAGACGAAGACCATCAGACCTCCGGCCAGCATCCCGGCCAGTGCGCCCTGCCAGTTGCAGCGCTTCCAGAACAGCGCACAGAGCATCACCGCGCCGAATGCGCCGCCGAACCCGGCCCACGCAAAGCTGACGATGCCAAAGACGCTGGAATCCGGGTCGCGGGCCAGAACCACGCCCACCACGCTGACGCAGACGATGGTCAGGCGGGCGGCAAACAGGCTCTGCTTCTCGCTGAGCTTGAGGTGCGCGAACTCCTGCAAAATGTTCTGGGAGACGCTGGACGCCGCTGCGAGCATCTGGCTGTCGGCGGTGGACATGGTCGCGGCCAGGATACCAGCCAGGATGAGGCCCGCCAGCACGGCGGCCAGTGCGCCGTGGGCGCTGATGAGGCTGGCAACGCGGACGATGAGGGTCTCACTGGTCGAGCCGCTCAGGAACTCCAGCGCGCCCGCCCTGGTCATGCCGAGGCCCACCATGCCGATGACGATGGAGGCCGTCATGGCGATGACCACCCACACCGAGGCGATGCGGCGGCTCAGGACCAGCTTTTTCTCGTCCTCAATGGCCATGAAGCGGAGCAGGATGTGGGGCATCCCGAAGTAGCCCAGACCCCACGCCATGGTGGACACGATGTCCAGCAGGCTGTACGAGGCGGCCGTGTTGGTGTCCGCATTGTGGCTGGCCAGCATGGTCAGGTAACCGGGCAGACTCTGTGCATTGGCGACCACGGCGTCCCAGCCGCCTGCCACGCCCACGCCGTAGACCAGCACGGCGATGAGCGCCAGCGACATGACGATGGACTGGATGAGGTCGGTGGTGGTCACGGCGCGGAAGCCGCCCAGGATGGTGTACCCCACGATGACGAGAGCCGAGACCAGCATCGCCGCCATGTAATCCACGCCGAACAGGCTGTGGAACAGCTTGCCGCAGGCCGCAAAGCCCGATGCCGTGTAGGGCACAAAGAAGACGATGATGATGACCGCGCCCAGTGCATTGAGCAGGTTGCGCTGGTCATGGAACCGCAGCGATAAAAACTGCGGCACCGTGATGGCGTTCAGATCAGCCGAGTACCGCCGCAGCCGCCGGGCCACAATGAGCCAGTTCAGCCAGGTGCCCAGCGCCAGGCCGATGGCCGTCCAGCCGGGGGACGCGATGCCGCTCAGGTACGCAAGGCCAGGCATTCCCATCAGCAGCCAGCTGGACATATCGCTGGCCTCGGCGCTCATAGCCGTGACCAGCGGGCCCATCTTGCGGCCGCCAAGGTAAAAATCGGTGCTGTCGTTGTTGGACTTGCTGTAGGCAAATCCAACGAGCAGCATCGCCGCCAGATAACCAACGATGGTAACAATGATACAGAGATTGCTCATATTCCTTTCCTCCTCTACTTTCCCATTTGGAAGGATGTTCTGATTTTACCACAGTAAAGCATCAAAGTGCAAGGTTTTTTGAAAACTTCGGCCCTATTGGCAAAAAATCCGCGTCCGGCGCACAGAAAACCCGCAAAACGACCACAACGCGCCCGCCGTTCCCCGCTCCACTCGCGCTCCTTCTGCGGGGCGGAACGGCCCGGCGCAACAAAACGCCCGGTTCCTGTGCGGCACCGGGCGTTTTGTCTTTATGGAGAAATGAAAATGATGAAGGTGGATGGCTGTTTTCAGTTCTTCTTGGCTTCGCCTTCGGGGAAGATGATCTTGTTGACGAAGAAGAAGATGATCATCGAGATACCGCCGTTGAGCACGGTGGTGCCGATGTTGTAGATGAAGTCGGGCACCAGCAGACTGGCCACCGCGACCCAGATGCAGTTGATGGAGTTGACGATGCAGGTGATGACGCAGAACGCCAGCACGTACCAGCCGATCTGCTTGGCCAGATTGCCCTTGCTGCGGAACACAAAGCTGCGCTGGATGGGGAAGTTGATGCACTCGCCCACGATCATGGCGACCATGTAGGCGCAGAAGTAGGGTAGGCCGCCGTGGGCGGCGTCATAGCCGAGGATGTTCCACTTGAAGGTCTCGCCGAAGAGGGTGATGTCGATGCCCGGCCAGCCGAAGTCCACCACCGGCAGGCTTGCGAACGCCTTGGGCAGGAATTGCAGCAGCAGGTACTTGAACACCGTGATGAGGTTGGAGACGATGACGAACAGACCGCCCTCACGCACCCACTTGGCAGCGGCGGGGTGCTTGGCCGCAAAGTTGTTCCAGAAATTCATAGCAGTTCTTCCCTTTCAGCTGTTTTTCAGGCGTTTTTCCATCGCGCCGTTCTGGGCGATGTTCTTCACAGCCTCCACGATGATCCGCAGCAGACCGATGATCCAGAAGCCCTGCGCTTCCATCACGATGCCGTCCACCATGCCCATGCTGATGGCGCCGTTGGTCATCTTGGCCAGTGCGCGCAGCGGCATGTTATACTGGAACAGGATGTTCAGGTCCGGCTTGCCGCGCTGGATGCTCCGCTTGAGCAGCAGGCCCAGCACTGCCGCCACGAGCCAGCCCAGCGGGCTGCGGCCGTGGCCCAGCTCGCCCAGCGTCATGTTGCGGTCGATCCGGATCTTGTCCTCCGGGATGGGACGGCCCAGCAGGGCGGCGAACTCGGCATCCGGAACGCTGGTGATCTCGCCCGTCCTGTAATGAGGCAGATCCACGCTCTGATAGGGGTCCGGCGCACCGGAACCCAGCACCACGACCTCCGCCGTCAGACGGATGTCGGCGCTGGAAGCGCCCACGCGGAGCTGATAGCTGCCGCCTTCGACCTCCCAGCTGTCGGTGGCCACATTCCAGTAGCGGTAGGCCTTGTCGTCCAGCGGGATGGAGACGGTCTTGCTCTCGCCCGCTTCCAGCCAGACCTTGGCAAAGCCCTTGAGCTCCTGTGCGGGGCGGAAGACTTTGGCGTCGGGCTTGGCGACGTAGAGCTGGACGATCTCGGCACCGGCGCACCGGCCGGTGTTGGTCACGGTCAGGGTCACGCCTTCCGGTGTTGCCTTGAGGTCTTTGTAAGCAAAGGTGGTGTAGCTCAGGCCGTAGCCGAAGGGGAAGGCCACGGGTCTGCCCGCCGTCTCAAAGTAGCGGTAGCCCACATACAGGCCCTCGCGGTACTGGACGGTGCGGCCCTCGCCTGCGAAGTGGTCTTTCACCGGGGAATCGCTGTAAGCATTGGCCCAGGTCTCGGCCAGTTTGCCGCCGGGGCAGACCGTGCCGGTCAGCACATCCACCAGAGCGCCCGCACCGGCCTGACCGCCCAGGCAGCCGTAGACCAGCGCCTTGCAGTCTTTGAGCCACGGGGTCTCCAGCGAGGAGCCTGCGCTGAGCAGGACGACCACGTTGGGGTTGACGGCAGCGACCGCAGCCAGCAGATCCAGTTGGTTCTGCGCCAGCTTCATGTCCATCCGGTCGAGGCCCTCGCTCTCCTTGATCTCGTCCAGACCCATGCAGAGCAGGACGACGTTGGCGTTCTGCGCCAGCGCGACGGCTTCCTTCTTCAGATCCTCGTCGGCCTTGCCCTGGCGGTCAAAGCCCTGGGCATAGCCGACATTGGCCAGGCCGCTCTCGGTCAGGCAGTCCAGGAAGGAATCCACCTGGATGGAGTTGACGGCGCTGGAACCGGCTCCCTGATAGCGGGGCGTCCTGGCAAAGTCACCGAGGACAGCGATTTTCTCGCCTTTCTTCAGCGGCAGCAGCGCGCCCTCGTTCCGGAGCAGAACGATGCTCTGGGCGGCGGCACGGCGGGCCAGCGCATGATGCGCGGCGGCGTCAAAGGTGCGGGGTGCCTTTTCGACGGCGGCCTTGGTGTCGAGCACCAGTTCCAGCAGCTCGTCCAGCCGGGCGTCCACATCGTGTTCCGAGATCTTGCCGCTCTCCACAGCCTTCATCAGCTCGCGGACGGAATCGTCGCCGGGGAACGGCATCTCCAGCGTAGAGCCGTTCTTCACGCCCAGTGCATGGTCGTTGGAACCGCCCCAGTCGGTGACGACCGCGCCGTCGAAGCCCCAGTCCCGGCGCAGGATATCCTGTAACAGGTGGGCGTTCTCGTTGGCGTAGGTGCCGTTGACGAGGTTGTAGGAGGACATGATGGTCTTGGGCTTTGCCTCTTTGACCACGATCTCAAAGCCGGTCAGGTACAGCTCGCGCAGGGTGCGCTCATCCACGATGGAGTCGCTGGCCATGCGGCGCAGCTCCTGGCTGTTGACGGCAAAGTGCTTGGGGCAGGCCGCGATGCCGTTCTTCTGGATGCCGCGGACATAGCCTGCGGCCATCTTGCCCGCCAGATAGGGGTCCTCTGAGAAATACTCAAAGTTGCGGCCGCACAGCGGGCTGCGCTTGATGTTCAGGCCGGGGCCCAGCAGCACCGAGACCTCCTGTGCTGCGGCCTCTTCGCCCATGGCCTCGCCGACGGCCTCGCCCAGGGCGGGGTCCCAGCTGTTGGCCACGGTGGCCGAAGTCGGGAAGCAGGTGGCCGGCACACTGGGGTTCAGGCCCAGGTGGTCTGCCGCACCGGCCTGCTTGCGCACACCGTTGGGGCCGTCCGACAGGGTGATGGACGGGATGCCCTTGCCCGGCAGGGCGCGGGTGTCGAACACCGTGCCGCCGGACAGCAGCGCACATTTCTGCTCCAGATCCAGTGTTTGAATGATGTCTGCGTGTTTCATCGCAATTTCCTCTTTGTTTCCTGAGCAGGGCAAAGGCCCGCTGTTTCTTTGCAGCGGGCCTTTGCCGTTTTGGTTCAGTTCAGGTGCTGCGTCGGTTCAAAAGCGAGAGGCCGTTTCATCAGGCGTTCTCTTCTTCCTCTTCCTTGCGCTTCTTGTAGCTCTTGAAGGTCTTGATCTCCAGAGCAACGATCAGCAGTGCAACGAGCACGTCAGCGCCGATCATGATGATCTCCCACTTTGCCATACCGGGGTTCAGGTTCTCCGCAGCATAAGCGCGGCTGTTGACCACGGTATAGAGGATGTTCTTGGAAGCCTCGCGCAGGGCCTGCTTGCTGCTGTTGGTCAGCACGGTCACGGTGTTGAAGTCGTTGCCGGTAGTGCAGAGCATCAGGTCGCTGCCGTTGCGGACGCCCTGGTCAGCAGTCATGTAGCCGTAGACGCCGAAGTAGTCGGTCTCGACGAAGCCCACGAAGCCCCACTCGCCGCGCAGGACGTTCTTCAGCAGCTCCTTGCAGCCGCCAGCCCAGCGGGTGCCGATGTAGTTGAAGGAAGACATGACCGCGTGGCAGTCTGCATCCTTGACGGAGATCTCGAAGGGCTTGAGGTAGATCTCACGGATGGCTTGCTCGTTGGACCAGGTCGCCGCCATGGAAGTACGGTTGCCTTCCTGATCGTTCAGGGCGAAGTGCTTCATGTAAGCATACACACCGTGCTCCTGTGCGCCCAGGATCGCATTGGAAGCCATCCGGCCGGACAGGACGCCATCCTCCGAGTAGTACTCGAAGTTACGGCCTGCAAATGCAGTGCGGTGGATGTTCATAGCCGGGCCGTACCAGCCGGAGGTGTCCATCTCATTGGCCATCTCGCCGATACTGTCGCCGAAGGCGTAGGCCAGATCCTTGTCCCAGGTCATGCCGATGAGGGTCGCAGCCGGGAAGCCGACGGAACCGACACCGGTGAAGTTGTTGTTGATGGAAGCCGGGCCGTCGCAGTCATTGGTGCGGACCTTCTCGATGCTGGAGACCGCAGCGGTCTGGTAGCCGCCGAAGCCGATGGTCTGCTGCATCTCGTCGATGGTCATCTGGTCGAGCAACTGATCCCACTTCGCGTCGTTGTAATCCACGCCGCGCAGGTCGACCAGCTTCAGGCCGTTCTTGGCACCGGTGGTGATGTCGGCGGCGTTGGCGTCGTCATCGTTCTGATAGCCAGCCTCGGTGTACGTATGGGCGTTGTCGAAGGCAGCCTTCTGCTCGTCGGTCATCTCATAGGTGGCGGGAGCAGCGGTCGCCTCGGCATAGTTTGCAAAGCCGTCGGCGCGGGACAGATAGGTGATCTCGCCTTCTGCGAAATCGAACTCGTTGGTCGCAGCCACAGCATCGCTGCCGCGCTTGTTGGACTCGTTGTAGACGATGTCGGATGCAACGGTGTAGGTCTGGGAATCGGCGACGTTGTGCGAGTCATCGTTCGCGCTGATGACATAGTCGCCAGCTTCCAGCACATAGCAGCCGTTGGTCTGGTAATCATAGGAAGCCAGGTCCTCCACCGGGATGGAGAACTCGATGGTCTGAGACTCGCCGGGAGCCAGCTCACTGGTCTTGGCAAAGTCCAGCAGGTTTGCGGAAGACTTCTCGATGCCGCCGTTGGTGTACGGAGGATCGCTGTAGATCTCCACGACATCCTTGCCCGCAACGGAGCCGGTGTTGGTGACGGTCACGGTGAAGTTCAGGCTGGTGCCGTCGTTGGTGATGCCGCTCATCTCCTTGGTGAAGGAGGTGTAGCTCAGGCCGTAGCCGAAGGGGAAGACGACCTCGTCGTCGTAGTTGATGAGGCCCTCGTCCGCAGCCGTCTCATAGAACTTGTAGCCGACGTAGATGCCTTCCACATAGTTGACGAAGGACGGGGTGGTGCCTTCCGGATCAAAGAAGCTGGAATCGGAATTCAGCTCCTCGGTGTTGGTGTACTTGAAGTCGCCGAAGTTGTTCCACCAGGGCGCATTCTTCAGGTTGGAAACATAGGTATCCACGGTACGGCCGGAGGGGTTGACCTCGCCGGAAACGACCTTGCCGAAGCCCTCAAAGCCGGACTGGCCGGTGCCGGGGCAGAGCAGGACGCCCTTGATCTGGGGGTAATCCTTCAGGAAGTCCATCTGGAAGGCGTTGGCGCCGTTGTAGACCAGAATGACATTGTCGAAGTTTGCGGTGACCAGGTCGAGCAGGTCTTCCTCACGGTTGGACAGCTGCAGGAAGTGGTCGCCCTTGTCCCAGTCGTTGCCCTCGTTCAGAGAGTCGTCGTAGGTGCCGTTGTAGTAAGCGGTGCCGCGCTCAGAGCCGTAAGCCTGTGCCACGCGGCGGATCCAGCTGCCGTCCACAACGGAAGCCATATCGGTGGGCAGGTCTGCGCCCTCGCCGCCGACACGGGTGATGACGACCATTGCGGTATCCGAGAATGCTTTTGCATTCTCCATCATCTCATCGGTGTACAGGCTGACGTTGGGTTCGGGCAGGGTCCAGTCCTGCGCCACCATGCCAACGCTGGGGCGGTCTGCCTTGTAGTCGGTGTAGAACTTGCTCAGTTCCTCGTTGGTCTCGATGCCGGCATCGTGCAGGCCGGTCAGCAGATCGGTGACGGGGTAAGCGGTGTTCAGCGCACCGGAACCGGTGCCGCCGTAACAGGGGTTGGTGGAAGCCCAGCCAAAGACGTTCAGCTTGGAGCCGGAAGCCACCGGCAGGATGCCGTCTTCGTCCTTTGCCAGAACGACACCGTCTGCGGTGATCTCATTGACCAGCTCCGTGGCCTTTGCAGAGGTCTCCTCGGTGATGGTGCCGCTGCCGGAGACCAGGTCCAGCATGGTGGACATGGGGCCGGTGCAGATCAGGTTCACAACGATGGTCAGCGCCAGCAGAATGGCCAGGCCAGACTGTGCACGGATCATCTTCTTCTTTGCTTTGGGCAGCTTGCGCACAGCGATCATCACAACGATCGCCAGCAGCGCAACCACACCAAACGCGATGAGGTAGCCGCGAACGTTCGTCAGCACCTGCATCACGTCATCCAGGTTAATGGACAGCATAATTTTCCTCCTTCTGATAGGGTCAATAACGAATGCGGAGCGTACAACTCCGCCGAACTGATTGATATGATACCAAATGCACACAGAAAATTCTTGTTTCCTTCACAAATTGTCGTTTTGGGTGCACAATTTGCAAAAAGTTTCAAATCCGTTTCAATTTTTATTGTGCTAATGCACAAACAAGAGGCGATGTTATTTGTGCAGGATGCCATACCCTCTCCGTCAGCGCTGTGCGCTGTCACCTCTCCCGAAGGGCGAGGTTTTCTGCGTGCTTTCAGGCACAACAAAAGCTCCCCCTTTCGGGGGAGCTGTCGAACGAAGTGAGACGGAGCGGGTCGTCATTTTTCTTTGGGCAGGGGCATCAGCACCCGCACCGTGAACCACCGGTTCTCCCAATGGACGGTCATGCTGCCATCGTGCTGCTGCGCCACCGAACGCAGGCTCTTCAAATCGTAGCCGCCGTGGGCGCTCTGCGCGGGCAGACCGTCCGCCCCCAGCTCCACTGGCTGGGCGCAGTAGTTCTCGAATCGGAACATCACGAACCCGTTCTGGACATAGACCGCCGTCCGGATGAGCCGTTTTTCGGGGTCCGGCTCTGCGGCGCAGCTCTCGATGGCGTTGTCCAGCGCGGTGCCCACGATGGTGCAGATCTCCCGCGTGGTCAGAAACCCCAGCGCCCGGCCGTCGGCCACGCTGGTCATCCGGATGTTCTTCTCCTGACAGTCCATGTTTTTGGCCGTCAATAAGGTATCCAGCACCGGGTTGCCGGTCTTGTTCTCGGCCTCATACTGCAAAATGCCGGACTCCATCCGGGCCAGCGCCGCGTCCTGCTTGGCGCGGTCCCGCTCGGCGCGGATATCGGCGATCTGCACCTTCAGCTCATGATACCGCCGGTTGATAAGCTTGATGCCCTCTTTGCTCCGCTTGTACTGCTCGTACTGACGGTGGAGCACACTGTCCATAGCGGTCAGCTCCTTGTGGAGCGCCTCTTCCCGCAGCTGCTCGTGCTCGACGGTCAGGATCAGAACGCCGCAGAAATCCACCAGCGTCCGGATGTAGAAAACGCTCATGGTCACTTCCCCGTTCAGGAAGTTCAGGTTGCTCACGGCAAAGGCCGTCGCCGCCATGACAACGGCCACCAGAGCCGCCGTATTGCTGACGTCCAGATGCCCGGTCGGGTGGGGGCGCTTGCGCTCCAGCCCGTACATCACCCCGAACAGACCGCTGTAGACCAACAGCAGCAGGAACAGCGCCATTGGCTCTCCCCCGCCGTGCTGCGGAAAGATGGTGCAGTGCAGCTGCCACTCGACACTGGCCGCAAATTCGGCCAGAATGAAGCTGCGGGCGCAGTCGTAGGCTGCTTCCAGCCAGTTTTCTTCCCGCGTGATCCAGAGGTAAAGGTACTGCATCCCCACCGCGATGCCCATGCAGGGGACCCACCACGCAATGGGCACCTCACCGGTCGCTTCCAGAAAAACGCCCAGCAGAACGGCCAGCATCCCGCTGGCGGCCAGGGTGATCTTCCGCGCAAAGCGGGGCGGGCGGCTCTGGGCGTACAGAACGACGGCCAGCCACTCGGCCAGCGCCGTGTACAGGCGCGGGATATCCGGCAGTGCCGTCACAGACCGTCACCCCCGATGTAGTCGGTCAAAGCTGCCAGAAAACTCTTCCGCTTGGGGCGGCTGACCTGCAATTCATAAGGCCCCACCTCCACCGTGTTCTGCTGCACAGCCTGCACCTGGGCCAGATTGACCAGATACCCGCTGTTGCAGCGGGCAAAGGGCCGGTCGGCCAGCTTTTCTTCCAGCGCCTTGAGCGCGCCGGGGGCCGCAAAATCGCCCTCCTCGGTGTAGAAATGCACCCGATGGCCTTCGCTTTCAATGTAATAAATGCGCGAGGTATCCAGCCGCCGCAGACCGCCCTCCACCGGCACCGCCAGATAGTGCCGGGTGCGGCGGCGCAGCTGTGCCTCTACCTTTTGCAGCTGCTGCGAAAACGCAACGTACGGCACCGGCTTGAGGACGTAATCCAGCGCCCCCACCGCATAGCCCTTGATGGCATACTGCGCCATGTTGGTGATGAACACGAGCATCACCTCCGGGTCCAGCTCCCGGATGCGCCGGGCCGTCTCCATGCCGTCCAGATGCTTCATCTCGATATCCAGAAGGATCAGGTCATAGACCGGGCGGTAGTCCTCCAGGATCTCCAATCCGTCCGCGAAGGTCTTCACCTCAAACGCGGTCCCGTATTGCCGGGTGTACCGCTGAACGTATCCCATCAGCTGCTCCCGGATCTCCGCTTCATCCTCCACGATGGCTACCCGTATCATTTGCCGCACCTCCCCGCTTCTGGTTCCCCGGCCGGGCATCCAGCTCCGGCCCGGCATCTCATTTTATTATACAAAAGCGGAACCGTTTTTGCAACGTTTTTTGTTTTTCCTGGGCTGATGCACACCGGTTTTACGGCACTCTTACAGTGGTCTGTCGTGCTTTCTTATGATAAGGTCTGGGACGTTTTTCGATGGAAGCAAGGGATTCATTCTGTTTTCCAAAGAACACAAAAAATCCGAACCCTTCTCCTATCGGAAAAAAGTTCGGATTTTGTTGATGTGGTGCACCTCCAGGGACTCGAACCCTGGGCCCACTGATTAAGAGAGCAAGCCGCCGGTTCGTCTCAATTTATGGAAGTTTCGAGTTATCGTTATTTTTAATCAAGGCAACGTGATTTTTCACCTGGTAATTTCTGCACTCTTTGTCGGATTTTGCAGCGAAAAGTACCCTTTGCACGTTTTGAAACCGTGCAAAATCCGTGCAGAAACCGTGCACTTACTCTCTGACAAACAAAATCGACCTATCCCCCATCGACTTGACGGCATTGGTTTGAGTGGCCGCACACCAAAAATCAAGTCTAGGAGGACACTACTATGATGAAACTACTTTCCTGCCGCTACAATATGGACACCAACCGGGTGGAAGCCCGGTTTGAGGATGGCACTGTCCTTTCCCTTGACTGCATCGCCATTGAGGACGAGTACGGCAACACCCCGGCACAGCGGGCAGAACTGGATTGGCTGCTCTACAATAAGCCATTGGAGTACGCCCAGCTTGTGCTGAGTGGTGAGATTGAACACTACCTTTCACTTGGCTGCGACCATGGCAGACTGGAAGACTAACCTTTAATTAAAATATCCAAAGCAGACAAAACATCCCTCTACTTTGCAGTCGTTGCAAATAGAGGGATGTTTGTCATCATCACAAGATGAAAAGCTATAAATTTATTTCAATTTTCCTCCACTCTCATAATCGTGTAGAACAGATGTCCCCAGTACCAAGAGAATCACACATATAATGCAGATCCAAGGAGTATCAAACCACAGCGAAATCAGCACTGGAACACAAGAAATCGCTATTATCCAAAAACCAACAGCCAAGAATCTTGATGTCTTTTTCAAGTTGTAGTGTTTTTTCTTGCTATACGCTTCTGCGATTGAATTTTTAGGAATCACCCAAAAATAGATTCCAACAGCAACTAAAAGAATAATCACCCAAAAACTATTGACAAATTTTTCTTGATTGCTTAAAGACATTTGCACTTCCTCGGCATTACGCCCATCCTACAACATTCCATGCATTATAAGTGAACATTTCATTGTGAAAGTTCACAGCAAGAGATGTGTGTGATTCTTTCAGAACAATCAAACCTTTTGAGCTTCACCGTCTGAATGTACATGCGCAAAATGGTTAATGCTTTAAGTTCTGCATTGGAATCACCTCATATCAAGTTTGAATTCATATTCTATGCGTCAAATTGTGACTGATTTCAATGATTTTTTTGGTGATGACTAAGATGTTTTATTTAGCTCATTTCGTCCGATGCGGTAAATCTTCTTGTCTTGTTCTCCTACTTCAACAATAAGTTCATTTTTATTGTGATGAACTATTACTGGAATATAGCTATCGGAATTTTCCACCATCAAACATGTGACTCCATTCGTCCATTCACTGTTCAATTCCTTTGATAGCATGGAAATGATTTCTTCTTTCGTCATTTTGATTAATGAATAACCTCCATTTTGTACACTCCCCCAGGAGCTTTTGCTTAGTCAACGTTGCTCACACTGCGTTTGTGACAGCTTTTTTGAAAAAAGTTCAAAATCTTGTCAGCTTTGGACGCTTCAACGAAAAAGTGTCCACACATTTGTAAATAATTACAAGCGTGTGGGCAAAAATTCAGCCAGTTAGGAAATGCTCTCTGCAATTTTTAGAATCTCTTCACGCGGTATCTTTCCAATGATCGTATGTGATCCTCAAAAAAGATTACAACGCTCTCTATACCCTGTTCACTTGTGACGGACACCTCTTATCTGCCCTCTGTTTCGACTTCCGCTATCTCCTTTGCCGTTGCGCTCACAA
>ERZ1032794.92-NODE-92-length-22266-cov-10.025528_pt1 | contig 22266 bp, 15 predicted proteins | sample MGYA00516957_ERZ1032794 | MGnify/ENA primary metagenome ERZ1032794 (study PRJEB33719, sample SAMN04262543) | wastewater metagenome | biome: sewage system; feature: street-access sewage; material: sewage | place: Peru: Lima | collected 2013-01-15 ... | reverse complement strand
GTCACTTCTTTCTTCGGAATGATAAATCAATGCGGAGGAGTGTATTGCAGCGGTGGCATTTCAGATGGATCGTGCCGCTGCAGCCGTTGATTTTTTGATACAGCTTGATACCACAGTTTTCGCAAAACTGCCAGCCTTCGAGGTGATCTTTCAGTCGATTCTTCATGTCAGCCGACCTCCGTCAACGAGGATGGGTGGCGATACTGCGACTTGGATGGGAGAGACGGAAGGAAACTTCCCTTTGGAGGTTCTTTCATCAGCTGATCCGGTTCTATCATCAGTCGATGAACCTGTGCAAAGGGGTGCTGTTGAGCACAACCAGCGACTTTGCAGCCTGCAGGTTCTGCCAATAAAAACCTTGAACCGAAACAACTCATGTGTGTACGCCTCCTATCAAATTTTTGTGTAATTCTATATAGCTTTTGGGGAATGTGCTGATTATATCCTAAAAATTTGTATACTTCAATACGTTAAAGAAAGTTTGGAGAACCATTCAAAGAAATGCTCTAAACAAAAGCAGAATACGGCTATTTTGACATAGCAACGCTACTTATATAGAGTGAAGCACTACTTATAAATAGTAGTGTCAGAAATTGAGATTTTGTGATGCCAAAAAAAAAGACACCCTCGCTTTTGATAGGAATCTCATGCAGGGATGTCCATATCTCAACGCGAAGGTGTCTTAATAACGAGGGTCATCTCATCACGGCTACGATCTCTTTTATGATGTTTAGCAGCCGATGAAATTGTTCTGGGGAAAGATCACGGGTAATCTGAGAGAAATACTGCAATGCGGCAGTATTCATATCAACCGTTGCGCTTTTATCTATGAAAAGGTCTTCTACGCGGATGTCCAGACCCTTGCAGATACGTTCTAGCGTGTTCAAAGTTGGATTCTGAACGCCGCGTTCAATATGCCCAACGTATGCGGCATTCATGTCACAACGTAAAGCAAAAAGCTCTAGGCTTAATCCCTCTTCTTTGCGGATCTTTCTGATCCGTTCTCCAACAAGGGATGCTAGTTCGGCTGGCTCAGATTCGGGCTGATCTTTCGCTTTTTTCACAGAGAACACCTCATTTGCGGGCAATCATCAGATGCCACGGAACGTAAAGGTGAACTCCACGGGCTTGGTCACATCAGGAATATACTCCGGGTGGACATTGGCGCCCCAGCTGTCATCGCCGCCAACGCCCATCTGCTCGCCCATAGCACGGATGACCGTGTAATGGACCGGGGGCAGCTCGTAGGGGTGCTTGGCACTCTCCATTTCATGGGGGGTGTAGGGCAGCGCAGAGAAGAACATGGGCTTTGCGGCATCTGCGGTAAACAGCAGCCCGCGACCCTTGCGGTCCACTACCTTTGCCCAGCGCACAGCGGTCTTTGCACCGCACTCCTGCGGCACAAGGTACTGTGCCATGTTGTCTGCAACCTTGTTCTGGTAAATGCCCAGCTTTGCACCATGCTGGCGATCCCAGTAGGTCTCCGCAGGGCCGTTTCCGTACCACTCCACCGTGTCGTAGTCAGCGTCGATCTTGAACAGTACGCCGAACTCCGGCATTGCTGCAAGCCCTTCCACCGGGTCATAGTGCAGGGTGGTCTGGATGCGGCCATCACCGAACACACGGTACTGCAGGCTGCACTCTGCTGCGGGGCTGGTCTGGAGGTTATAGAGATAGGTCACGACCACGCTGTCGGCTTCCACCTCGCAGGTGGGGTTCTGGAGGATGGTGCCGCCATGAACAGACGGAATCTCCTTGCCGATGCCCTTGGCGGTAGCGTACAGGCTTGCCAGCTTCCACTGACCGCGAACGCCGCCCATGTTGTTGCCGCAGTCGTTGTCGGTGGGAGCGCGCCAGAAGTTGGGACGGGGGATCTCCTGAATCATCTCCTTGCCAGCATAGCGGTAGGAAGTCAGACCGCCATTCAGATCGGAGAACAAAACATCGAAATTCTCACCCCGGACACCGATGTTGTGTGTACCGTGCGTAACGGTAAACGGCGTGACCTTCTTGCTGGGAATGGAACGAACCACAGCGATCACACCCTGCCCAAAGGCGACTTCATGGCCCTTCTTTGCCCAGCTGGTGTCCTCCTTCAAACGGAAGCTGATGGTCACTGCATATTCACCGGGGAGCGCAGGAACCATAAACGGCAGCGGGAAGCTGGAACGCTCTTCGGGAGCAACATCAATATTGGCTAGTTTCTGCTGCTGATACAACTTTCCATCACGATGCAGCAGTGCAACGCAGTCGAAAGCATCCGTAGAGGTGAACAGGTTCTTGTTCCAGACTTCGAAGCCAGAGTTGTCGATGGAAATGCCGATGTTCTGATAGCAGAACTTGACCTCCTGCATCTTGGGAGAAGGAGCACGATCACCACCGTAGGCAATGCCGTTCCCGCTGAAATTATAGTCGGTAGGACGCTCACCGAAGTCGCCGCCGTAGGCTTGGAACCACTTGCCGTAGCGGTCTTTTTTCCAGATGGACTGGTCGATGTAATCCCAGATAAAGCCGCCCTGATAGCCGCAGTCCTTCTGGTCGGCAAGTTCCGTGTACTTGTGCAAAGCACCGTTGGAGTTGCCCATAGCATGAGAATATTCGCACTCGATATAAGGCCGCTTATCGCCCTGTGCCAGATACTCTTTAATGTCCTTCACAGTGCTGTACATATGGCTCTCGATATCGGTGGTTTCGAGGAAGCGGGGATCGTTGACCACACCTTCGTAATGCACCAGACGGGTGTCATCAAAGCGGCGGACCATCTCGGCCATCTGGAGCAGAGTCTCGCCGCCAAACGATTCGTTGCCCAGAGACCAGATCAGAACAGCAGGGTGATTTTTGTCACGCTGGTAAGTGGAATTCATGCGGTCAAACATGACGGCTTTCCACTCCGGCTTATCATTGGGCAAAACGCCCTCGATGCCGCAAATGCCAGCCTGATGGATGTCCCATGTGCCATGGGATTCCAGATTGTTCTCTGCGATCAGATACAGACCATACTCGTCGCACAGGTCGTACAGCGCATCCTGATTCTGGTAATGGCTGGTACGGATGGCATTGATGTTGTTCTGCTTCATGGTGATGATATCCCGAAGCAGTTCCTCATGGGTGTGTACGCCCACAGCACGACCCGTAGTGGAGCTGAACTCATGACGGTTGGCACCCTTGAACACAATGCGCTTGCCGTTGAGCAGCATCCGATTGTTCTTCAGCTCGAACTTGCGGAAACCGACTTTCTGCCCGGTCACCTCTACCGGATGGCCTGCATCGTCCAGCAGCTCGATCTCCAGTTCATACAGAGCCGGGTCCTCTGCACTCCACAGGTGGGGGTTCTCCACCGCATGGCTGAACAGCGCAGAACCGCTGTTCAGCGGGATTTTCTCGGAGAACACTTCCAGCTCACTGCGGCGCAGGGTCAGACGGGCTGCGCCCTTGCCCTCCACCTGCAATGCAACTTCCAGCGTGGAATGAGCGAAATCATCCCCGGCAAACAGCGTTTTGACGGATACATCTTCCAGATGCACGGTGGGGATGGCGTACAGCCACACGCTGCGGAAGATGCCGGAGAAGCGGAAGAAGTCCTGATCTTCGCACCAGCTGGAGGAAGTCCACTTGAACACCTGCACAGCAAGTTTGTTCACGCCCGGCTGGAGATAGGGAGTCAGATCGAATGCGTGTGCGGAGAAGCTGTCCTCGGTGTAACCCACATAAGACCCGTTCAGCCAAAGAGCCATGCCGCTTTCCACACCCTCGAACTCGATGTGGACGGGCTTGCCCTGCATGGATTCCGGCAGCTCGAAGTATTTTACATAGCTTGCCACCGGATTGAACCGCTGCGGGATCTCGCCCGGCTGTACTTCTTCACGGCCATCCCACGGATACTGAACATTCGCGTACTGGGGAATGTCGTAGCCCTCCATCTGGATGTGTGCCGGAACATGAATGTCGTCCCAACCGCTGCAATCGTAATCCGTCTTTTCAAAGCCGGGGATGGCGCTGGTGTAGTTCTTTGCGTAGGCGAATTTCCAGATACCGTCCAGCTTCAGCGCAAGCGAAGATTCTCCTGCCAGATATTCTTCGCGGGAAGTGTAAGTACGGAAACTTGCATGAGCATTCAGCACGTTTTCCCTGAAAAAGGTGGGGTCTTTTACTTTTGCAAAATCAAATGTGGCCATATTGTTCCTCATTTACCTTATTATGTGATTGAAAAAATTCCTTCATCGTCCCCCAGAGGAGATGGGGCTTCCTCTGGGGGAACAGCAGATGAAGGAGAAAAAGTGGATGGCGGAAAGATAGAGAATTACTTCACCGCGCCGGTGATGCCCTCTGCGAACTGCTTCTGCAGAACGAAGAACACGATCATGGTGGGGATGGAGCAGAACAAAACGCCCATCATCAACATACCGTAGTCGATGGAGTAGCCGGACGCAATGTTGGCGATCAGCATCGGCATGGTCTGTGCACGGTTATCGGTCATAACGACCTTCGGCCACAGGTAAGCGTTCCATGCGTTCATGAATGTGATGACCGCAGCCGCCGCGTAGGTGGATTTCATGATAGGAACATACATCCGGAAGAAGATGCCCGTTTCACTCAGGCCATCAATGCGCGCTGCCTGCATCAGATCGTTGGGGAAGTTGCGGGAGTTCTGCCGGAACATCATGATCAGGAACGGAGTGGAAATGCTGGGCAGGATGAACGCCCAGACACTATTCAGCAAACCGGCTCTGGACATCATCTTGAACAAAGGAACCATCGTGGCAACCTGCGGCACCATCATGGCCAGCAGCAGGATGCTGAACAAGCGGTCCTTGTTCTTATCATGATACAACTCAAAACCAAATCCTGCAAGAGAGCAGACGAACATGGAGATCACGGTCTGCACGATCGCATACAGGAAGGAGTTGCCCATGGCACCTGCCAGATTCTGCGATGCGATCAGATTTTTGAAGTTCTGCATTGCATAGGTGCCGAACATGATCTTGCCGCGGGCAACATCCAGCGAGGTATTGGTCGCCGCAGAGATCATCCACAACAGCGGGAAAACCGAAATGAACGAGATGAGGATCAGGAAGATGTAAGCAGGGATCAGTCTGCGCTGGATCATGTGCTTCTTGCCTTTTTCACGCTGCACAAGTGCGTGGGTTTCTGCTGTATTAGTCACGCTTGTCACCTGCTTTCATGCTGATAAAGGACAGGATGGCGACCATCACGAAGATGACAAAGGACAATGCCGAAGCATAGCCGAAGTTTGCAACGCCCTGACCCATAGAGTTGTTGTAGATGTAGTGCGACATGGTGATCGTTGCATTCGCCGGACCGCCGGCAGTCAGGTTGACCGACTCATCGAACAACTGCAAGGTACCGTTGATGGACATGATGGCGGTCATCACGATGGTGGGCATCAGCAGCGGAACAGTGATCTTCCAGAACGTCTGCCAGCCGTTGGCACCGTCAATTTTGGCAGCTTCGTACACCGAGTAGTCGATGTTCTGCAAACCGGCCAAGAAGAACACCATGTTGTAGCCCGTCCAGCGCCAGATCAGAGCCAGAATAATGATGATCTTTGCACTGGTGGGATTGCCGAGGAAGTTGTAGTGTGTTTGCAGGATGCCCAGCTTGCACAAAACCGTGTTCACCAGACCGTCCGTTGCAAACAGGGATTTAAAGATCAGAGAGTATGAAACCAGAGAAGTTGCACAGGGCAGGAATACGCAGGTGCGGAAAAATCCCTTGAACTTCAAATCGTGATTGTTCAGCAGCTGTGCCAGCAGGATCGCCAGAATCAGCATAATCGGAACTTCCACGATCAGATACAGGAAGGTGTTTCCCATCGAGCGCAGGAACAGTGCATCCTTGAACATTCGGGTATAGTTGTAGGTCAGCGGGCTGGCCCACTTCATGTTTGCACTGGAGCCCGTTTTCAGGGAGGTCAGAAAGCCGTTGATAATGGGGATAAAACTCATGATGGTAATAAGCACCGTGCCGGGCATCAGGTAATACCAGCCCGCACGACGCTGTTTTGCCATCAGAGAACCGCTTTTTTCGTTCTTCAATGTCAAACCCTCCTTCGGATGAATCAGAAAGTCTTAAAGACCCATCTCGAAGCGGAGCTGCTGTTCAGCATTTGCCAGTTCATCGTCCAGCTTGGAACCGTTGACGGTGTTGATGATAGCAGTGATCAGGTAAACGCCAGCGCGGAAGTGGTAATCGCTCTGCTCGATCACAGGAACATGAGAACCCATCTCAACGATCTGCTTATAAATCGGCTCATTGTTGAAGAACTCAACGCCCTCGTTGTAAACATCGGAGTCTGCACACTTCAGAACCGTGGTGACAACGCCGCCGTCACGCAGAGCATTATCATAGGTCTGGGTGCTGCCGCCGAAGGTGTATGCGAGGAAGGACTTTGCCAGATCAACATTGCCGCAGTTGGCAGTGATGTACAGGCCGCAGCCGCCGTTGGAGGCATAGCCCTCGCCGCCGTCCAGCGTAGGAATGGTGGTGATCTCCCACTTGCCGGAGTTCTCGGTCACAGCCTCCATGGTGGGGATGATCCAGTTGCCGTTCAGCACACCGGCGACCATGTCGCCCTGAATGCTCTGGTCGATGTAGTCGCTCCAGCTGTTTGCCAGATAGCAGGCCTTGCGCTTGCCCATATCCACGATGGTCTCGCAGACGCGGTGCAGCGTTTCGTTCTCGGTGATCCAAGGCTCTCCGTCCTTGAACTCAGCAACGCCCTCAGACTGCATCATCATGTAGACCAGATCGCCGCCGTCGGCACTGGTGGAGAACAGGTATTTGCCGGTCTTTGCGTAGACCTGCTCACCAATATCGGTCAGATCGGACCACTTGATGCCGGTCATATCGTCCACGGTCTTGCCGACTTCAGCCAGCAGGTCGGTGCGGTATGCAAAGATAACGGTGCTGTTGTCCACGGGAACACCGTAATGAACGCCGTCTACGATGGAGTAAGACAGCTTTTCCTTGCTGAAGCCGTCCCAGTCAATATCTGCGCCCTCCACGGGAACAAAGGCATCCGGGTAGTCAGCAACATAACGCTGGATGTAGTGATCCTGGAACTGCACGATGTCGGGCAGATTGGAATAATCGTGTGCGGAACCTGCCAGCGTGATGGCATTCTCAATGTCACCGCCGCCGGACTGCTCGATCACTTCCAGCTCAAACTCCGGGTCAACGTTCTCCTTGTAGTCTGCGGCAGCAGCGTTCAGAGCAGGGATATTGAAATTCTTATCCCATGCGTAAGCAGTCAGCTTGTGACCACCGGGCTGAGAACCGCCAACACTTGCACCGCCGGAAGCAGCAGTGGAAGAACCAGAGCCGCCACCGCAAGCGGTCAGGGCTGCAGCTGCACCTGCAGCAGCCATAACGGACAGAAATGCGCGACGCGAGATCTTTTTCATAATGCCTTCTCCTTCATTCATGAAACCTTGAAAAAAGTTGACGAATCCGAGAAATTTGAAGAAAGAATTGAACGCATTCACAAGTTGAACAATTCTTTTCTCCAAACCCTCGTTTGTTATAGTCATTGTAACAGGTTTTGCGATTGAAATGCGGGTGTATCCAATCAAAAAACACGCAGATTCAATCAGAATCCAGACATGTTTCTGCGCGCAAAACGATGGTTTCGTTAGCTTGACCAAAGAAAAAAGACTTTCTTTGACACAATGCCAAAAAGTCCTTCTCTTATGGATCGGATGGATGCTTCCATCCTTTCTTAGCAGAGATCTTCTTGTCCAATACCCGACCACGGTAGTCGTTGTTGTTTTTCTTATACTGGTATGGAGAAACACCCATGATTTTCTGAAAATTGCGGTTGAAGGAGGAAACATCCTGATATCCGACCCGCAGAGCAACCTCTGTCATGGGATAATTGGTGGAATTGAGCAGTTCATAGGCTTTCTGGATTCGTACCATCGTCAGATATTCAACTGGTGACATATTGAGATATTCTTTGAACTTACGGCGCAGCTGCGCCTCGCTCAAGGAACAGATGGACGCAAGATTTTCCCCGGAGATTGGATTCATATAGTGCATCCCGATGTATTCAATGGCGGGCATGATCTGCTGCAGTCCAACCGTCATGGGCCGGATATGGGTTTTCTTCTCCGTATAGCTGCGGGTGATCAGGAGCAGCAGCGATGTCATGAGATTTTGTTCCACGGCTTTATGGTACTCATGCTTCGTCTGGCATTCGTTCAGCACCATGGTAATAAGCCGTTCCAGTTCTACTGCATCCTCTTGCGGAAGGCATAGAGCCTCACTGGAAAGCCGATGCAGAACAGACTCTGCAAACAGCGGGTCGTTTGGAAAGGCGCTGTTCAGGATCCCGGCAGGGTCAAAGAAGAGATATTCCCATGAGTTCAGGCTTTTATCCCGACTTAGAGTCGTGTGCAGACAGTTTGCGGGAACCACTGTAACAGCACCATCGGTATAGTCGATGCGCCGATCTTCCAGAACCATGAGACCCTGCCCCCAGCGGCAGATACCAATCTCCATAACGTTGTGGAAATGGACATCCTCGACATAGGTGCCATAGGTGCAGACCCAGTCCGCTCCTGTGATGGCCTGCACCAGCTCGCCTTCCGGCAGCTCATAGTATCGGTAGTTGATCCTTGGCTTGTTTGCTTCCTTGTTGGGTTCCATATACTTCTTTCTCCACACAATATAAGGCGTTACGCAGGACGCTGTACCTATTATAGAGGCTTCCGCCGGAAAGTATATGGAGACAATACAACAAAATATGCACAAAATCACTGGAAATTGTCAAAAGTGTTTACGGAGAGAGGTCGGCTTATTATAATGAACGTGCAGATTTCTATCTCTGTAAATCTTTCGTGAATAACGGGAAATACCACTTGACCTTGTCAAATGAGTGCGCTATACTGCTGTGCGTTCTACCTCAAAAGGGTGGGAACCGGTCATAAGAACAGCTTTGACTTTGTGGCCTTGCTGCGAAAAACAGCATAAAAGGAAGTGTGTAAGAGATGTATGAAACGATTTTGAGTCCGATCAATTACGGTGGGATGCAGTTGAAAAACCGCATTATTTTTGCTCCGACCACGTTCGGCCTGTCGGATGAGGAGTACCTTGCAAGGATTCGCTCTATTGCCGAAGGCGGCTGTGCCATGATCATCGTTGGCGATGTTCCTGTTGGAAAGAGCAAATTTGAAAAATCTCTGTTTGATTCAAAGGGATTTGCTTTTTATCAGAAAATCGTGGAGATCGCGCACGATGCAGATTGCAAAGTCTGTGCTCAGCTGCACCAAAGCGATTCCAATCTGCTGGCGATGTTCAAACACATTCCCGGTCTGCTGCTGAAAAAAATCACCCCAGACCAGCTGCGGGAAAAATTGAATGCAGAAGTGGCACCGTACATTACCAATATGTCGCAGCGGAAGATCCATGAGATCATCAGTGGATTCGGTAAAGCAGCAGCATTGGCAAAACAGGCTGGCTTTGATATGGTGCAGGTGCATGGCGACCGGATGTGCGGCAGCTTCAGTTCAGCCATCTTCAACCATCGTACCGACGAATATGGCGGCAGTGCAGAAAACCGTGCACGTTTTGCGGTGGAAGCGGTTTCGGCAGTCCATGCGGCGGTTCCGGGAATGCCCATTGATTATAAGCTGGCTGTCCGGCAGAAAGAACCGCATTACGGGAATGCGGGCGTTGTGGAAGAAGAACTGCCTGTTTTTGTGCCGCTGCTGGAACGGGCAGGCGTAACCAGCTTTCATGTGACCTTGGCGAACCATTCGGCGTTGGAAAATACGATTCCTCCTGCAAACCATCCGTACTTCGGTCATCCCGGTTGTTTCCTCAAGTTCTGCAACGAAGTGCGCCAGTATACTGATCTCCCCATTTGCGGGGTGGGCGGCTTGAACGACCCGGATTTTGTGGAGCAACAGCTTTTCGACGGACGCATCCAGTGCGCCGCCATGAGCCGTCAGCTTCTGGCAGACCCGGATTGGGTAAACAAGCTGAAAAATGGGCAGGCAGAACAGATACATCGCTGCGTCCGCTGCAACAAGAAATGTCTGGGCGGATTGATGGCACATCAGGGAACCCGCTGCATTTATGATGCTTTGCGAGAAAAAGAAACCAAAAAGGCATAAGCGTATTTATCAGAAACATACTGCACCCGTTATAAAAGAGAACGATTCACAAAAAGAGAGGTCTACAAGATGCTGATTGAAAATGCGATCCACAGCCAACAAGTCTATGACCCCACGGATGATTCCATCATGGCAGAGCAGGAGCTTTGCATGGAGCGGCTGTATGATTACAATCATACCCGCCCTTCCGAACACGCAAAACGGGCGCAGCTTTTGAAAGAAATGCTTGCAGAGTGCGGCGCAGGCTGCTGGATCGAGCCGCCATTTTATGCCAATTGGGGCGGAAAGCACGTTCACATGGACGATTATGTCTATGCCAACTTCGGGTTGACCTGCGTGGATGATACCCATATCTACATCGGGGAGCACACCATGATCGGCCCGAACTGCGTCCTTGCAACCGCAAACCACCCGATCCTGCCGGAACTGCGGGAGAAAGCATACCAGTACAATCTGCCCATCCGCATCGGTCGCAACTGCTGGCTGGGTGCTGGCGTGATCGTGGTGCCGGGTGTTACCATTGGGGATAATACGGTGATCGGTGCGGGAAGCGTTGTGACAAAGGATATTCCTGCTAACGTAGTGGCGGTAGGAAATCCATGCCGTGTGCTGCGCCCCATCAGCGAACACGACAAAGAGTATTTCTATCGGGATCGAAAAATCAACTGGGATATTTTATAAAGACACTACCATAAAGGAGAAAATAGAATGGCTGCAAAAACTCAAATTGGACAGTGCGCACTTTGTCGACAAAACGGCAAGGAACTACAACTGAGCCATATTGTTCCGCATTTGGTTGGTCGGTATCTTATGAAGACGTCCCCCGGTTCAATTAGACGAACGGATATGCCTAATAAAACCGTTCAGGACATTGAAAAACACTATTTGCTTTGTCATGATTGCGAAGAACTTTTTAGTGCAAATGAAACGTGGTTTGCAAACAACATCTTCTTCCCGTATGAAAAGGGTGAAAAGAAGGAATTTGATTACGGGGAAGAACTGACATACTTTATTATTTCATTAAGTTGGCGGCGACTTTATTTAGATTTGGAAGTTTTCGCTCATGATCCATTGGTTCCACAGGAAACGCTGATGGAATACTTTGCGGCAGAACAAGTAATGCGAGAGTATCTCCTTAGGAAGAGAAACAACATAGGAGCAATAAAAAACCATATATTCTTCTTTGATAGAGTCAAACACAATGAATATACAAGAACACTGAATGGCTTGAGTTCCACATTGCATCGAAGTATTTGTTCATATAGCAATTATGCAGGACGAACAGCTTATACCGCATCCATGCTACAGGGAATTTTAATTGTTACATTTTACTCCATGGACGAACAGGAACAATGGATTGGAACAAAAATTGACATCAATGGTGGAAAAATAAAAGCCGAAAATCAAAGAATTACTAGCATTATTGGTGAAGATATAGAGCAACTAAATAAAAATCTTGAAGATGCGTATAATAGAATGTCGGATGTCCAAAAGCAGAAAATCAACGAAAAAGCCAATAAATTGGGGGAAGATATAAAAAATTACCCGATATTTCAAGATTGGATGGATGACTACTATAACGAGTAGTTTCTAATGCATAAAAGCCGCACGGCCAGAGCGATAATCCGACCGTGCGGCTTTTTACGTCCGATACTTTATAATATAGATGATTTTCCCATCCTCATCCCATAGAGCCAGTGTCCAGTTCATAATTGATACAGAAGCAGCGGCGGTGATTTCTTTGGCGAATAGGATGTGGAAGGCTTTAGTGCATTGAAGAAATGGTATCTTCCATTCTGCACTTTAGGGAGCAGTGTCAGTTCTTCTAGCCTCATACTGGATAATGTAATGCTCCCATGAAAATCCTCATACAATCGGTTGGCTCAATGCAAATATGTCCTCCTTTGTGGAGTTCATCAACACGCTGTCATAAGCCCGGAGTTCCCCTGCGAACAAAACATTCCGATACAAAAAGGACGCTGCCGCCTCTGGGTAAGAGGTTGCAGCGTCTTTTTGGTATCAGAGGGCGAATGGTCTGTCAGACCGAACGGCTCTCAGCGAATTGGATACTTTTAGCTTGCATTTTCCTGTTCGTCAAGAATGCGCCAGCCGTCCATCAGGTCTGAATTTTCCATAATAAAGGTGTGGGCAGTATCCTGTCCCCACGAGTTGTCGTATTTCAGCATCAGATAATCGCTCAACTCGGTTCGATTTTTGAACTTCAACAAGCGATACGGCTCCTGAAAAGCGACCTTTTCAACGAAATATACTGCATCCGATGTGGGAAGCATAACGCCGACATGACCGATCATAAGAGAATTGTCCGTTTCAGAAAACTGATCGTGCAGGACTACGGAGACGAGACGGATCTTATCATCTTCTACGAAGGAGAGACCGCGTTTCTTCCATTCCTGTTGAATCGTTTTCAAATGGGTAGGAATATCGGTCGTATTGGTGGTTTTAACTGGGGCGAACAGCGCATCAAATTTTTGCCGTTCATCGCCGCAAAGGGATTCCGGGTCAGAATCCAGTGTTTCATAGTCCATAAACAGGGTGTCCTCAGCTGAGTCAAGGTCTGCCTTGCCCGTGACAGTGATAAAATCACCGAACAGCCCACAAGCGGTGATTCGACAGTTCCAGCCGGGGAAGGTATCGTATTTTTCTGTCCATGCGTCCTGCATGGAGTAAGGATCGTATTTCAGATCCGAAGGCTTGGCGTTTTCAAAACCTGTGGTGAGCCATGCCGGGTCCACAGCATTGTTGAACTTTTGCACATGATCAAAGAAGGTCTGTATCCGTAGGTCGGATACGCCGGCATCCTGCAAAAGCTTGGAAAGAAGAGCTTGTGTATCCGAATCTGCCAAATTGGAGTATTCAATTTGCTGAAGGACGGGCTGAGAAGCTTTTTGAGTGCAGCCCCCTGCCAGAAATGCACCGCAAAAAAGTGCAGCGGAGCAGACAAGAAAAGTTCGACGTTTCAAAAATGGTCACCTCGCTGTGTTTTTTGGAAAGTTTTTTAAGTGCCGGAGTCTCAACCATAAGCGAAGAGAGCAACGCCGTTGGTCTCGTAACGAATGGTATCACAGATAAACAAAGAAAATCAATGACTTCTGTCGTATTTGACCATATATAATGTTGCAGTATTCATATCCCATACGGCCAACGTCCATGTGGGGAAAGACGATACGGCAGCTTTCCGAACGATTTTCTTCATGTCGGACACAACAGGAGTATACCCAAGTTGGAATGAAAATTTTCCGTTTTTCCCGAACGGAAGGTCCAAATCGCTTTCCAGATAGACGGAGGATACCAACTTGCGAAGCGCGGCACGGCAATCCCATAGATTCCCCCATGCTGCAGTGGAAGCTTGAAGAAAAGCCTCGCCCACATCATAATAGGCCGTAATCGTGATGTGTGTATGGCTTTCCTCCGTATAGGATTTGAAAAGCCAGGAAGACCGATAGGGCATCTTTTCCAGACCGATTTCACATAGATAATGCTACTCCTCAGAGATGGGTTTCTTCTTTTTCATACATTCCTTCGCTTGTATAACGGCAGGCAAATGTTCTTCGGCGGGGCTTCTTCCGAGAAAAATCACTCGTGAAGATTGAAACGGGAGTTTTACGGTACGCAGTACCCGCAAGCAATGCAGACGTATATACATCTGCTTATTTTGCGTTGCAAAATACTTGTTGGGAACACCCAAACCCCTGAACTGCATCCGGTGGATGCAGGCTGTTTTAAGCAAATAAAAAGGGAAAACTGTTTTACTTCTTGCGGAATTCCCCATACAACCACTCTGCCAATGCCGACATAATAGCCTTATACTTGCTGGTGTCCTCAAACAGGGAAGAGAAGGTGTCCTGCGCTTCAAGATAGCTGTCCTGTGCGGCAGTATCAAAAGCCTTGGGGAAGATACTCTCGGTAAAGATCTGCGGGTCGGAGCTGCGCGCCAGTTTTGCCAGCTTCGGGTCAGCCAGCAGACGGTCGTGCAGGGCAGTAAGCAGCACCCGGTCGGCATTGGTGAACTCGCCCTTGAACTTCTCGTTGATCTTCAAAATGATCTCGTCCAGCGGCTCCTTGGGGTCGTGGCCGAGAGCACCTTTCTGGGTGACCGGCTCGTAGACACCTTTGGCGTGTTCCAGCTCGATGGAACCGGCAAAGGTCTTTTGCAGCTTGTAATACTCCAGCTGCAATTTGCCCTCCAGATCCAGTGGAGAGACCTCGTCCGGCGGCAGCAGTTTGAGCAGGTAAGCGCAGAATACGTTCTCCTTGTGCAGCTCTTCATCGAACATCCGCGCCACCTGTGAAACGTAGCCGTACCACTTGACAAGGCTGCGCAGCAGGCGACGGAACTGGTACCGCTCGGCCTGCGTTTTCTGATTGTAGCGGTCCGCCACGGGCTTCAAGACGCTGCTCATGCGGCCCACGGCGTTTTTATCCTGCTTGGTGCTGCGGAAATACTCCTTGGCAAAGGCTTCCACGTCTGCATCGGAATAGACGGCAAAGCTCCGCAGCTCCTTCTGGGTCTTGTAAATGAGGTCGGTGTTGACCTCCTGCTCCAGAAAGGTTTCCTGATAAAACGGCTGGAAGGCCTCCCGGATGTTCTCTGCCTTGTTCACGAAATCCAGCACAAAGGTGTCGGTTTTGCCAGGACAGGTACGGTTCAGACGGGAGAGGGTCTGCACCGCCTTGACGCCCTTCAGCTTTTTGTCCACGATCATGGTGTGGAGCAGCGGTTCGTCAAAACCGGTCTGGTATTTTTCTGCCACGATGAGCACATTGAAGTTGTTATGAAACTCCTTTTTGGTCTGGCTCTCCGCAATGTGGCTGCCGTCGGCGCGGACGTTCAGGGACTGCTCCGTGTACTCCACGCCGCCGTCCGGTACGGCACCGGAAAATGCCGCTAAGATCTGCACATCGTCGTAGCCCTGCTCTGCAATGTAGCGCTTGACCTCGTGGAAGTACCGCACCGCCGCCAATCGGGAGGAGGTGACCACCATCATTTTGCCCCGTCCGCCGATCTTGTGGCTGGTGGTCTCCCGGAAGGTCTCTACAATGATCTTTGCCTTCTGGCTGATGTTGTAGGGGTGCAGCTCTTCATACTTGCGGATGAGCTTTGCCGCCCGGCTGGCGGGCAGGTCGGGGTTGTCCGGGATGGTCTTAGCAATCTTGAAGCAGGTGGAATAGGTCATGTAATTTTGCAGCACATCCAGAATGAACCCTTCCTCAATAGCCTGCCGCATACTGTAAATGTGGAAAGGGTGGTGGCTGCCGTCCGGGTACTCGGTGCCGAACAGTTCCAGCGTGGCGGCTTTTGGGGTGGCGGTAAAGGCAAAGAAGGACAGGTTCTTGTGCCGCCCGTGGGAGGTCAACTCCTTCACCAGTGCATCCTCCGGGTCGATCTCGTCCTCCGCTTTGCCTTCCAGCTCGGCATATTCCCGCAGCGCGTCCTCGGTGTCGGCAAGGGCGGCTTTCAGCTTCAAAGCAGAGGTGCCGGTCTGGGAGGAGTGCGCTTCGTCGATGATAACGGCATAGTTCTTCCCGGCGGTCTTGTTTACCTCAGTATAGATGATCGGGAACTTTTGCAGCGTGGTGATGATGATGCGTGCGCCGTTGTTGATGGCATCCCGCAGGTCGCCGGAGTTTTTGTCCTCGCCGATGGCCTCCACCGCACCCAGCGTATGGTCGAAGCCGGAGATGGTCTCCTGCAACTGTGCGTCCAGCACGGTGCGGTCAGTCACCACGATGACACTGGCAAACACCGGCTTGTTCTCGGTGTTGAACAGGGAAGCCAGCCGGTACGCCGTCCATGCAATGGAATTGGATTTGCCCGACCCGGCGCTGTGCTGGATGAGATAGTGCTGCCCGGCACCCTTCTGCCGCACATCTGCCACCAGCTTGCGCACCACGTCCAGCTGGTGATACCGGGGAAAAATGAGGGTCTTGCTCTCCTGTAGACTCATGAACTTTTGCAGGATGTCCATCATGCTGTCCTTCTGGAACACTTCTTCCCAGAGGTAGGCGGTAAGGTAGCCGCTGGGGTTGGGCGGGTTGCCTGCGCCGCCGTCCCGCCCGGCACCGTTGGAGCCCTGATTGAAGGGCAGAAAGCGGGTGTCCTTGCCCGCCAGCCGGGTGGCCATCCACACCTCGGTCAGGTCTACGCAAAAGTAGCCCAGAATGCGCTTGTTGAACTGGAAACATACCTCCCGCGGGTCCCGGTCGTGCATCCACTGCTGCTTGGCGTTCTCCACGGTCTGCCCGGTGAACTGGTTCTTCAGCTCAAAGGCGAACACCGGGATGCCGTTTACCGCCAGCACCATGTCCACCGAGTTGTGGGTGGTGTCGGAGTAGAACCACTGCCGGTTGCAGGTGATCTCGTTTTGGGCGTAGCGCTGGGCGTCCTTCTGGTTCAGCGCGGACTCCGGCTGAAAATAGCACACCCGGAACCGCCGTCCCCGGTGCTTGAACCCATACCGCAGCACCGAAAGCAGTCCGTCCGCATCGCAGGCATTGTTAAAGGCCGCGCAGAACTTCCGCACCGGGTTTACCGGGTTCTGCTTTTCAAAAAATGCCCACTCGTTTGGCTGGGTCTTTTGCACAAAGCGGATCAGGGTATCAACAAACAGCCCCAGCTTGGGGGCGTAGCAATCCCCGTTGCGGGTGTAGCCCCCGGCAGGGGAGAGCAGCGCCGCCGCAATGTCCGATTCAAACTGCTTTTCGGTGGTGTTGAGGGGCATGGCTAGACCTCCTTATTTTGATAAGAAATGCTTTTCACAAATTTTTTTTAGTTGTGGGTCGTCAATACCAACACTGTGAAGAATCATGCAATAGATTAAACCAATTAAATAAAAAGCAGTCATTGCGAGGCGATTATCAAGAATTTGTTGAACACCATGAGTGGTGCGATTTCTATGAATTATTAAAGCTTCAATGTCGGATTGTTCCAGAGTGAAATTGTAATCGCTAAAGAGAACACTTAAAAAGTGTTTGTATTTATCATAGAGCAAGTTGATTTTATCGGCATCTGCAAGCGAAAGATGTTTCAATGTCCCCATAAGCATATCATGAGTCTTTTTTGAAAATGAGCCATTTTCTTTTTCATAGGTTTGAACAGCTTTTTTTAACTCAGTTACAAGGGAAAAGAGTTTTTCAGATTCTGCAATATAGGCTGTATTTTTATCATCAGAAGGAGAACTAATGGCTTTGGTTCGGGAAAGCTCACATTCTAGACAGGTAACAATGCTATGGATTAAGTCAGTTGACATTCGACCAACATCACGAGAAGAGGCTGGAAAAAAATCCATAAAGCAAAAAGGATTATGAGGAGAACGGCTGTAAACTAATTGAAGTAGGGGAAAGAGAAAATCGTTGAGATCATCAAAACAAATGTTGCTCCATGGACTTTTTTGAACAAGCTCATGATAGCTTTCTTGAAATATTTGGACATCGTTGAAAGCTGTATGATATTTTATATTCCATTTCAATAAATAGATTTCATCGAAACCAATGTTTTTATGATTGGTTAAGAAAGAAATAAATTTTGAAACATTATCTAGATGAGGGAAGATATCGGCAATTGTAATAGACTCGGCGAAAAGTAGTTTTATATAAACGGTTCTATTTGAAAGAGTGTATTCGCCACGACTGCGACGCTCCTGAGATATTGTCCCAATAGTAACAGTTATTTCTCCAAATGGTGTGGAAATGACACTAGAAAGGGGAGCGACAGAGTCACCAGAAGCAGAAAGCTTAATAAATGGAATATTAGAGAAAAGATCATTTAATGTTCCACCGCAAAATTGAATACCCTCAAAATGCGACCAGTCACAAGGACTACGATTTCCGCATTGAATAAGATAGGTGTTTGTATGAATGCAAAAAGTAGATGGTATTTCTTTAGTAGAGAATTCTTCTGGAGAACCACAATAAATAGCTATGTCATGGCCATTGTGCGTAACTCCTTTGAGAAAACCATCAGCGGGAAGAGAAAGGCAAAAAGCTTTATCTCGGTCGTACATGTCTGGCTTTTTTGACAGGGCATTCAAAAAATTGAATGAATAATTATCATTGATAAAAACAGCCGACCCTTTTTCACACTCTATAACACCTGTATTAAAAAGATCTGATTCTTTCATGATTTTACGCCTCCTAATTTCTACATTACAAATTTATAAATCCCAATTTTCTTCTATCATCAATTGTGCAATTGAAAAAGTTAAACTTCTCATGGTTTTCACAGTAGTAGCCTTCTGCTGTTCTAGTGAGCTTTGTACAAAGATTAACGATGTTGACATCGAGTCGACGGTAAACAATTTGCTGGTCGTTTCCATAATGGACTGAGCTTGTGTCTCCCGAAAAAGTACTTCCAATAACCAAGTTGAATTCATCAACTTTACAGCGAATGTCTTTGATTTCAGAAGATACAATATTGGGATTCCCTTGATGAAGAATAGCATTGCGCAGGTTATAAAGAACCTCGCCACTTAAATAAGGCATATCAATTCCATACGGACTGTCATCCTTTTCATAAGCGCTAATATATTCATTTGTCCATTTGATATACCTTTTGGTAACGCCGTCTGTTGGATATTCTGCTTTTCCGCAAATGTTAGGAAGTGTAAGTGCCGTTCCAAGTGCAGAGAAAACATTCGTTTTCTAAGCAGATATTTATTTCCTTAATGAGCTGTTCAATCATTGATTTTGCTCGCTTTCGACAATTCATCAAGATGCTGAAGCATATTTAATGACATAAAAACTTGTCGATGACATTGCAACATTTGAAGGGTATCTGCACCAGCAATAAAAGAAAGATCGTTTTGCCCCAATAGGAATTTTCGGCCATCATATTTTTGTGGCTGCGATCCTAAAAGATGGCTGGGAGTAATTTCTATTAAAATCGTAGGGGATAATGGAAATAAAATGAGAGAATTTGGATCTTTTAAGGTGTTATCTTCAAAAGAAAAAGATTTTGTAACACAGTTTTTTCGGCATACAGGATTATCACTTGTTATAAATTGAAGCTGAGTTGTATTTTCATAAACAATCCAAATCTTATCAAGTAATGCATTGGTTCGTTCTTCTTGTCGGTTGACGTCAGACATGGACTGCATAAAAATATCCTTGATTTCATCCTTGGAAAAGTCAGCATTGTCTAAAGCGTTTAATAGAAAGGAATGCAGGAATGGTGGAAATGAGGATTTAAGCATTGATTGTGCTTCTTCCTTTCCTCGCTCTATGGATTTTTGACCAATCTGTATGGATTTCTCTAATGCCTGAGGACTGCGGAAAATTTGATGGAAAATAAATACAGAAAGATTGCATTTATCTTCATGACTTAAAACAACAGCAGCGTTTTGAGATGATTCAATATTGCTAATGATATTAGATAATTCTGTGCCGCAGAAAGGCTCAATTACTTCGGCAAAGTAATTTTCCCAATAATTTGGAGTGTCCTTTCTGCAATCAAATTCGTAAACGTTTTTTACAAAACCTACATTTTTAACGGACTGTGTTGTTGCAAAAAAGTTGCGTCCGTCCTTTTTTCGTATCCCGACCCCAATTTGATAGTTCTTGTTTTCAGTGAGTGTAGCAAATCTTCGGAGATATGCTTGAGGAACAATATGTTGATTAACGGTAGGCTTTTTCTTGCTACTCACATTTTACACCTCCCTCTTCCCCGTTACAACCTCATAAATCAAACTTTTCCTGTAGCTTTCCAGCTCTTTTACCAGTTGTTCCTTCTTTGCAATCAGCTTGTCAATCTCGGCGCACTTGGCGTCAAGGTAGGCGGCGATTTCTTTTTGCTCACCAGTGGGACAAAGGCAGAAGGGGACGCAAGACAATTTGTCTTTTGTAAAATGAGGGATAGTTGCCTTGTTACAGACAATATCAATGTAGCCTTGCTTAATAAGAAACTCCAACAGATATCGCAAGTAACGGTTGTCGGCATTTCCCTTGCTACGAACGATCATAATGGAGTTCTGGATGTAGGTGTCGGAATCCTGATTTTCAACAATTGCGCTTCCACCAGCACCGGCACCGCCTTCGACAACCAGCAAGTCTCCGACAGAAACGCGATACAAATCTTTTTCGATAGGGCTGAACCACATCTTTTTTCGCTCTCCATCAGCTACACCATCAAAATGAACATCCGCAGCACAATAGTATGGCTCAAGAGTATAAGTATCGTTGGGAGGTGCATTGCATAGCATTTTTCCCAGAATAATAGAAAAATGCAAACCGACACGGGTAAGTTTCCAATCGGCAGGGATTTGTCCAAACCATGGATTGCCGCTATCCTTCATCTCCCGCTCACCACGCACACCTTTGGTAACAGCCTGCGTAATAACTGCCTGCTTGAGCTTTTTGTATTCCTTAATGCTGTCACGGGTTTTGGCAAGCATAGCATCAATGCGGGAACACTCGACGTCGAGGTAGGTGGCAATTTTTTGTTGCTCGTCCATTGGTGGAACAATAAAGTGAATTGATAAAAAAGACTGGGGATATAAACGAAGTCGGGATAGAGTAATACCGGTAGAGTAGGCGTTGTAAGTGTCAACCAACGGACGAATACGGAGCAAATAATCCAAATATTCAGGAATATAATTGATGGTTCTTTGTCGGTAAGTGTTATACGAAGGACTAATTACACCATGAAATCTGGAAACGCCAATGGCACCTTGCCACATCCACATAGTATTTGCGGCGAGGTCGCCCGGATGACAAACTTTATAGTCTACTAGAGATTCGGACATAAACATATTGACATTTTTCTGACTACGAGGAGTAACACCGGTGAGATGAGAAACTGTGAGAAGCTCTTCTGAACCGGTTTTGGAACGCTCATTGGTTTCAACAAAAAGTTGCTTTCCTCGCTTGCAAGTCCACCCCTCCGGGATCTCTCCGATCCATTCAATGCCGCTGTCTTTCATTTTCCGTGCCATGGTCAGCCCTCCTTATGGAACAGTTCTGCCAGCCCGGCGGAGATATCCTGTTCCAGTGCGGTGATGCGCGCCACGATATCCTCCACGGCTTCCGGTGCCTGATACTCGTAGAAATAGCGGGTCATGGGGATCTCGTAGCCCACCTTGGTCTTGCTGTGGTCGATCCAGGCGTCGGGCGCGTAGGGCAGGACTTCGCGGGCAAAGTAGGCGTCGATATCCTGTACCAGCGGTACGTTTTCGGTGTCCCGCAGGCTGGTGTCCGGCACAGGCTTGCCACGCTTCAGGAGGATGTTGCCTGCCTCGTCCCGCTGGGGGCGCTCCACCACGATCTTGTTGTAGCCGAACTCCACGCTCTCGAACACCTTGCTCTCGCAGTAGATGCCGTTTTTGTCGCCGTACACCTTGCCGTTGGCAAACTCGCCGTAGGCGGTGACGATCAGCTCCCGGCAGGTGTCGGTGATGTCGTTGCGCTTGGTGCCGATGCTCTTGCGGCGTGGCTCAAAGCAGTGGCTGGCGTCAATAAGCTGCACCTTGCCTGCACGGTGGGCAGGCTTATCCTTGCTGAGCACCCAGATGTAGGTGGAGATGCCGGTATTCATGAACATATCGGTGGAAAGCTGGATGATGCAGTCCAGCCAGTCGTTTTCCAGAATATACTGCCGGATGTTGCTGGGCCCGCTGCCAGCATCGCCGCTGAACAGGGGAGAGCCGTTCTGGATGATCGCCATTTTGCCTTTGTTTGCCAGCTTGGCAAGGCCGTTCAGTACAAAAAGCTGCTGACCATCGCTGATCTTGGGCAGACCGGGGGCAAAACGCCCCATCTCGCCCCGCGCGGCCTCGGCTTCCACTGCCTTCTGCTCCCGCTTCCAGTCGATGCCGAAGGGCGGGTTGGAGATGATGTACTGGAAGGTGAATCCGGGAAACTGATCCTCCGACAGAGTATCACCGAACCGCATATTGTTGGGGTCGCCGCCCCGGATCATCATGTCCGCCTTGGCGATGGCAAAGGTGGAGGGGTTGAACTCCTGCCCGAAGCAGGTCACCTCAATGTCGCTGTTCAGCTCGTGGATGCGTTCCTCCATGCAGCTCAGCATCTGGCTGGTGCCCATGGCCATATCGTAAACGGTCATGCTGCTGGTGTCGAGGTCGGCTTCGGACAGCAGCAGGTCGGTCATCAGATAGAT
>ERZ1032794.91-NODE-91-length-22287-cov-7.302627_pt1 | contig 22287 bp, 18 predicted proteins | sample MGYA00516957_ERZ1032794 | MGnify/ENA primary metagenome ERZ1032794 (study PRJEB33719, sample SAMN04262543) | wastewater metagenome | biome: sewage system; feature: street-access sewage; material: sewage | place: Peru: Lima | collected 2013-01-15 ... | reverse complement strand
GAAGATATGATCCGGGATATTCGGAATCTGAAGGCTGCGCTGGGGGTTCTGGAGGGGGATAGAGGACAGGAGTCTGGAAGGTATATAGAACAAATAAAGCAACAAATATTTCTGGATGGAACATGCAGCATAAATTGCATCTATAGATAAAAGAAATGCTTTGTATGATAAAAAATACAAAAAAAATTATTGTATTTCCTGAAAATATGATATACTACACTTGTTTTGGAATGAAAAAGGAAATAAAGGAAGATATGTAAATGGAACAAAAGAAAGATTTAGAAACTAAGGTGGAAAGGAAAACGCAGCCGAGACAACAGGCAAACAGAAATGACGTGATTGATCTGGTTGACCTGGCTCGATTCTTGCTTCGCCATATACTCGTTATCATTATATGTGCAGTGATTGGTGTTGCGGCAGGGTTTATCTATCATGACATTATTCTTGATAAGAGTTATCATGCAGATGCATCTATCTTTATCGCAAACACAGACACTGTAGTTACGGTATCTGATCTGCAGGTATCATCAGAACTGACGGTTGACTATCAGAAGATTCTTGAGAGCAGGGCAACACTCAAATCAGTTATTGAAGATCAGAAACTGAATATGGATTACTATCAGTTGAGAAGCATTATGACCGTTAGTAATGACACGGGATCACATATCCTTACAATCGGAGTGACGACTTCAGATCCGGAGCTGAGTAAGAATGTTGCAAACTCCATTCTGAATATCGGAATGCAGCGAATCCGTAATGTTGTGCCGGGAAGTGAACTGACTATCGTGGACAGCTCTGAAGCAGAGTATGTAAAAGAAGTTACAGTAAGCAGAAAGAAATGCATTATGATGGGCGGCATGGCAGGTTTCGTACTTGCGGCAGGTGTTCTTATCATCTTATACTTAATGGATTCCACATTGAAAGATGAAGAAGATCTGAAGAAGTGGATGAAGGTACCTGTACTTGCATCTATCCCACAACTTGGAAAGAAGAGGACAATCATAACAGAAGAATTACCATTTCAGGCAACAGAAGCGTTTAATACATTGTGTGGTAATATCCAGATGAGCGGATATAGGCTTCAGGTTATTGGTGTGACAAGTGCTTTTGCGAATGAAGGAAAGTCTTCCGTATCTTATCATTTTGCAAAGAGTATGGCAGAATATGGAAAGAAAGTAGTTCTTCTTGATGCAGATATGCGTAAGTCTGTATTAGGACTGCAACTGCCACTGATCTTGAAAGACCGGGTATCCCAGAAGATGTTAGGACTTAGTGATTATCTGTGTACGGATATTGAGGTAAAAGAGATTGTTTATCAGACAAAGATACCTGGATTCGATATCATCGGTGCCGGTAAGGTGCCGCCGAATGCAGCAACCTTATTATCCGGAAGCAGATTCGGTGAACTGATTGACAGTTTGAGAGAAGATTATGATTATATCATCGTCGATACCCCTCCGGTAAACGTCGTTGTAGATGGAATGTTTGTCATGAATGAGTGTGATGGAAGCGTGATCGTCCTTGAAGCCGGAACAACCGAGAGAAAGATGGCTGAGAAGGCAATCCAGACAGTTCAGCAGGCAGAAGCAAATTTCCTTGGTGTTGTCATGAACAAGGTGCGTTATGCGAATGGATACTATGGTTATAGCTATAAATACGGCTACGGCTATGGATCGGATGCAAAGCATGAGAAGACAACAACGAAGAAGCAGCAGAAGAAGAGAAAGAAACGTTAAACAGTGAGGCTGGGAAATGAGTAGACGACGAAGAAGCAGGAGTCAGAAGAAGCAGATGCTATTTGTAGCAATCGTAGTGATTCTGCTTGTGATAACAGGACTCTTCTTTGGAATTACAGAATGGAAGAAGATGAAAGAAAGATCTTCTTATACAAGTTCAGATTCCAAGGACAGAGAAAAAGGAATATATGAGATAACCTATAATGGAGATAAATATTCGTACAATAATGACATCCTGTCGATTTTATTCATAGGTATCGATTCCTCAGAAAAGATGGAAGAGACGAAAGAATATGGTGGACAGGCCATTGCAGATAGTATAGACTTACTGCTTTTTGATCGTGGAAATAAGACGATTCGTTTTGTGCCGATCAACAGAGATATGCAGACTGAGATTCATAAGTTCTCTCTGTCAGGATATGATCAGGGGACTTATGAGACCCGAATCGCATATGCTTACAGTTATGGGAATGGCGGAGAAGCAAGTGCTAAGAATGTGATCACGGCTGTATCCGATATATTCGGAGGTGTCCCAATTGATAATTACATCGTGACCAATCTCTATACACTGAATACGATGAATGAGATGTTCGGTGATATAGAAGTTACAGTTCCGAATGACGATCTGGCAGCTCAGTATCCGGATCTGACAGAAGGGGCAACTGTTCAACTGTCTGGTCAGGAACTGGTTGATTACCTTCATGTGAGAGACACGGGTGTTGATTTCAGCAACCAGGGACGTATGGAGAGGCAGAAGAGCTTCATAGACGGATGGGTCAAACAGGTAAAAGGAATGTCAGCAGATGATGCAGTGACGCTTTGGAATAAGCTCAGTGCAGATCATGAATTCATGCAGACGAATATTACGAAAAATAACTTCTTAAAATTGATGGAATATACACATGAGTATGACTATGACAATCGTCCGATTGAATTATCAGGTGAGTATCAGGAAATTGACGGAAAAGATACATTTTTCACAGATTCAAAAGAAAGAGAGGAGAAGAAAATTGAAATCTTTTACAAAAAAAACAACTATTAAGAAAGTGGTTGCAGGATTGTGTCTTACTGTGTTATGTACAGGATCAGTATTGACAGTACAGGCAGCACCCAGCCCAACAGGATCAGATCTGAAACCACAGATTACGACAACAAGACCGTCACAGACAACAAATTCAAACAGTGCGAACACAGGTTCACAGACAACTACTGAGTCTAACACACAGGCAGGAACAGCTACTACAATCGACACATCCAAGGTAGTAACAGTCGACGCTGACACGACACGTTATGAGAACAAGACAGTTGCAGAAGCAATCGCTAAGACTCAGGACAAGCAGCAGACAGTGACAGCTGAAGAAGTTGTCGAAGAAATCGTTAAAGCAAATGCAGAAGTGAATAAGGACAAAGGTCCAGTTACTGCATTTAAGGCAATTAACGGAGATGAGATCAACCTTTCAATGTATGATATGGCAACAGCTTTCACAGACATCGCACTTAATGAAGATAATGTGATTAAGTATGTAAGCGGAGCTAAGGTTGAAGCGAAGGTTAAAGTTGAATCTCTTAAGAATGAGAAAGCGGAAGACCTCATTATCATGCAGGTTGATACAATAACAGGTGAGGTCTATCTGATTCCTGTAAAAGAGCTTGATCCGGAGACAGGGGAACTGACAGCAGACTTCGAGACACTTGGAACATTCACAGTACTTAAAAAACTTCCTGTAGCGGTCACAGATATTGCAAAGACAGAATTCTCTGATGCAGAGATCGCAAAGAATGTAAAGAGCTTAGTAGCAGATGAAGAGAAGAATAAGAAGGTGACTCTTACAGAAGTACTTGGAGCATTCAAGCAGGATACAAAGGAAGTTACATCTGAGTCCGGAAAAACTTATGACCCTTCCAAATATGTAGGGGCTACAAACATCGCTTCTTTGGCAATCAAGAAGAGTGATAGTGAGTATCTCTACAACATGAAAGGTAAGATTCATGTAGATGCTCATGTTAATGCAGACAGTATTGATCTGGACCAGATCTTATCACAGGTATATCCGGATGCAGATCTTGATGCAGTGAAGAAAGATCCTTCCAAACTGGAAGAACTTGGAGAAAAGAGCCTTGAAGATGGATTCATCAGCGTAACAAACCCAGAGACAGGTGAGACAAAGATCATCGATGATCTGAAGATTTCTTTCGCTAAAGCCGAGACAGATGATGTGACAGGAAAAGCAGAATCAGTATCTGAGAATATGCTTGCGAAAGTACAGAATCTCTTCTGTCAGACAGTATATGCAGCTGATGGAGCTACAAACTCTTTAACTAAATGGAACGTTGAAGATGAGAGAGCATATACAGGAGATATGGATCTTGTGATCAGCACGGATGTTGACAGCATGGGTGCATTCATGATGTTCCTTCCGGAGAAAGCTGCAACAGCAACAGATACAGCAACTTCTTCATCCACAGATGTAGAAACACAGTCACCGGTGAAGATGATCGTGATCGTTGTGATCGCAGTAGTTGTTGTAGCAGGTGCATTTGCCGGAGTGAAAGCTGGTAAACGTAAGAAGAAATAATAGTAAGACTACAATTGAATAAGGTTTTACTTGTTATTGTGTGGTAATTGGAAAACGACTGTGGGGTGTCGGCAAGAAAGTGGGCCTCACAGTTTTTGCTTGTGAGTGAAAGGCTAAATATAGCAGAATGTCAAATAAAAAAAATCTTTTAATTTATGCTCATTATTATATTCCTGATACTGCATCAACGGGGCAGATTCTCCGTGAATTGGCAGAGGGAATGTTGGATAAAATCAATATTACGATTATTTGTGTAGTTCCTAGTTACTTGGGAACTATTGAAGATAGATATAAGAAACAGTAGAATTATAAAGAAGAAATTAACGGTGTGAAAGTTCTGAGGATTCGTGTACCGGAGTTTAGTAAGACAAATAAAAAGAGTCGAATCAAGAACATACTGACCTATTTCTTCGGTGCAATGATTGCGACCTTTAAGGTTGGTAAACAGGATTATGTTTTTTCTATTTCTCAGCCGCCGATCTTAGGAGGTCTTCTTGGTGTCTGGGGAAAATGGATGAAGCATGCAAAGTACATCTATAACATTCAGGATTTTAATCCGGAACAGGTACTGGCAGTTGGCTATACTAAAAGCAAGCTGATTACTGATGTCATGATGTGGTTTGACAAGTTCAGCTGTAAGCGCAGTGACCTTGTTATCACTGTCGGTCGTGATCTTGTGGAAACCGTAGAGAAAAGATTTAAAGGTAAGAAAGTTCCGAAGACTGTTATGATCAATAACTGGATCGATGAAAACGAAATCTATCCGTTAGATGAAAACAACGAGAAGGTCATGGATTTTAAGAAAAAGTATGGACTGGATGGCAAGTTCGTGATTATGTATTCTGGTAATATTGGTCTGTACTATGATCTTGAAAAACTGATCAAGGTATTAAAGCAATTCAGAAAAGGATATACTCTTACAGGAGTATATGAAGAAGGTCCTAAAACTGCAGACGGACGAGAAGTGGTCTTCGCTTTTGTCGGAGCAGGATCAGTGTTAGATAAATTGAAAGTTTATAGTGAGAAGCATCATTTTGAAAATATTGTTTTTATTCCATATCAAGATAAGAAAGATCTTGTCTATTCATTGAATGCCGGAGACGTTCACTGGTGTGTGAATGCGAAAGGTATTAAAGGAGTAAGTTGTCCATCAAAAGCTTATGGGATAATGGCAGCAGGAAAGCCGATTATTGGTGTGCTAGAAGCAGGTACGGAAGTTATGGGGTTAATAGAAGAGTGCAATTGTGGTATATGTTGTGAACCAGGAGATTACGTAGAGGTTGCAGATATTATCCGTTGGTACATTGAAAATGCCGATGGTACCGAAATAAGACAAAAGGGTCTGAATGGGCGGAAATATCTAGAAAAGAAACTTACCAGAAATGTGAGTGTACAGAGATATGCAGAAGAAATCTTGAAACTGTAAAGGAGGCGAGAGAATGAACAGTAACTGGTTTAAGCTGGTTATGAAGATGACGAAAGTGAAATATGGAAAAAACCTCTTGCTGAAGGGAGTGCCGATCATCTTTAACAAAGGCGGTGCCAGGCTGAAGATTGGAGAGAATGTCACCGTCAAGAGTAGTTTCTTAAGTAACTTAGTTGGCTTATACAGCAGAACAATTATTGTCACACGTGCTCCGGGTGCAGTTATTGAGATTGGTAATAATGTTGGAATAAGTGGAGCAACAATTTACGCTCGAAAAAAAATCACGATTGGTGAAAATACCTGCATCGGAGGGAACTGTAAGATTTTGGACAATGATTTCCATCCCATCGAGGCAGAGGCAAGAAATAAACTCCTACAAGATGAAAATGGTGGTGACAGTGTTTTGGTGCCAAGCCGAGAGATTAAGATTGGTAGAAACTGCTTTATAGGATGCAACAGTATTATATTGAAAGGCACGGTGCTGGGAGATGGATGCGTTGTTGGTGCTGGTGCTGTTGTTGCCGGAAAGTTTGAAGATAACTGTGTGATTGCGGGTAATCCAGCAAAGGTTATTAAGAAGCTGTGAGGTATAAAATGAAAAAGATAGGTATTTTAACTTACCATAGAGTGTTTAACTTTGGTTCTTTGTTGCAGACTTATGCACTTCAAAAATATTTAGAAGAAAAAGGACAGGATGTAGAAGTTATTGATTATTATCCAGAAAGATTACAGAAAAAAAGACTCTTGTTTCATGTAAATCCCAAGTGGAGTCGTCCTGCGTGGAAGATGGTCGCACATTTGGCCCCCGCTGTGATCACTCGATTACTGGGTTATCATATGATGGACACATTTTTGGAAAAATATGTCAAATTGACAAAGAAAATATATGAAACAGAAGATGATTTAAAAGCAGATCTTCCTATTTACGATATTTATCTGAATGGTTCTGATCAAGTGTGGAATGTCGAGACAGCAGATGGATTGGTGGATAAAGTGTTTTTTATGGAGTTCTTGCCTGACGAATGTATCCGTGCAGCATATGCGGGTAGCTTTGGCAAGGATGACTTTTCTGAAGAGAGCTTAAAAGAGATTAAAAAATATCTGTCAAAATACTCTGCTATTTCAGTTCGAGAGAATAGTGGTGTAGGTATTCTTGAAAAGATTCAAATTGACAACGGTCAGTGGGTATTAGATCCTACCTTTTTACTGAGGCCTGCACAGTGGAAAATGATCCAGGCAAAGGCAAAGTTGCCGAAAAAATATCTGCTTGTATATAATTTGAACCGTAATCCTCGCATTTCGCAACTTGCACAGCAGATTGCAAAGGAAAGAGGTTTGAAAATTGTGAATTTTGCGCACTCTTTTGTGTTTATCAAAGGTGCAAAAAATATAATTTATCCGACTCCGAATTTGTTTATTACCTTATTTGAAAACGCAGAATATGTTGTTACAGATTCTTTCCACGGAACAGCATTTTCCATTAACTTTGGAAGACAGTTTATCTGTGTGCCTGCACCTAGATTCAATTCTCGTTTGAACAGTATTCTCGATTTGATTGGAGAATCTGACCGGTTGCTGGGGGATAATGATGATTTTGAAATTATCAATAGGAAGATAGATTATACAAAAGTTGAAACAATTCTTGCAGTCGAACGAGGAAAGGCGGATGCTTTTATAGAAAGAATTATAAAACTATAACAGGAGGTCATGGGAGATGCATGAGGTATATGCTTTTCAGCATCATTTAGATATCAGAACTAAAAGTGCATCCGGTGGAGCTTTTACCGCTATTGTTGACGCATGGAAGATGAAATGGATGACCGAAGGACTTGACGATTCAAAACTTGTTGTTTATGGTGCGGCCTTTGATGAGAATTTTAATATTGTCCACAAAAAAGCAACTGGTGATGGATGGCATGAATTTAGAGGTTCAAAGTACGGCGTCAGCGATATTCGCAATGTTTCTCCCAGCATTTTGAAAGATCTGGAGGTCGGTAACAAAGTACTTTTTTCGGGGACGCCCTGCCAAGTTGCTGCAATCAAAACGCAGATGGAAAGAAAAGGTTTTGGAGCTCCAGAGATCTTCTACCTTGATATTTTGTGTCACGGCACACCAGAAAAGAGGGTGTGGGATGACTACAAAACGTATATTGAGAATTTGTATGGTGGCAAGTTGACTGCTTTTTCCTTTAGAAGCAAGAAAACAACGTCTCATGAGCCTGTAATGTATGCCCAGTTCTCAAGTGGTAAAAGAGTAGTGGATTCAATGCCGCTTCGGACTTATTTGGATCTATATTTCACCTACTATCCTCTGCGAAAGTGCTGTTATTCTTGTAAGTTCTCGAAAATGGAGCGTATTTCGGATTTGACGATCGGTGATTTCTGGGGAGCTGACAAAATTTTTGAGAATGTCAATATATACAAGGGAATATCGCAGATATTAGTCAATACTGCTTGGGGTAAAGAGATTTGGAAGAGTATTACAGCAAACGATCAATATGATTACTGTGCCCAAAATGAAGGAACTGAATTTATACGCTATCAGCATAATCTTTCTGCTCCTACAGAATGTCCGCAGGGGGTGGATGACTTTTGGAGCTTCTATGGTGCTCATTCTTATGAGGAAACAGTAAAGAGATACCTTGGTTCAGGGGTAAAACATAAGCTTATTTTTACTGTAAAACGGATGCTGGCGTACATGGGAATAAAAGAAAAACTGAAAAGGTTAGTTAAAAGGTGAGAAAATGAAAGTAATAGTGGCACACGCCGAAAGGCAGCATTCGTTCTTTCTTGCAACTGCAATGAAGGAAGCTGGGATGCTGGATAAATATATAACAACAATCTATGATAGACCGCAGTCTCTTACGAACAGAGTTAAGAAACTATTAAAAGGTAATACTCTGAAAAAAGCAAGTGACAGAAGATGCGATGCACTGGATGATATGGAAGTCGTCCAGATAAACGAATTTTATAATCTAGTCATTACGTTTCTATCTCGTTTTCCAGCATTGCGTGATCTTTGTCGTAAATTGAGAAATTATAACGGTCGTTCATTTGGTATTAAGGTTGCAAAATATGCGATTAAGCATAAGGTCGATGCAGTGATCATGTTTGATGGTTATGCGTACACCTGTTTTGAATATCTGAAAAAGAAGGCTCCTGATATCAAATGTATTCTGGATGTAACGATCATGTCCAGACCGTTTACTCGCAAGGTCTTTGATGAGATCTCCGAAAGAACACAGGATTCTTACCTGAAAAAAGAAAACTTTTATCTCTATGACGAGGAGTTTTTGAAAAACTATCAGAAAGAGTATGACTACGGTGACTATTTCTTGGCAGGTTCTCAGATCGTAAAGAAAAGTGTAGAGTTCTGTGGCGTAAAAGAATCGGCTATTGCTGTCAATCCTTACGGTGTTGATATCAAGAAGTTCTTTGCCGTTCCAAAAGAGAAGGTATCCAGTCCTTTGAAGCTGATTGTTGTAGGTCAGCTGAATCGCCGCAAGGGTATCCATCAGCTGTTGGAAGTCGTTACTAAATATAGTGCTGACGAGGTCACGCTTGATCTGGTCGGTGGGTATGAAGCTACTTCTGATACATATCTCAAATATAAAGATTGTGAAAATGTAAAATTCCACGGCTTTATCACACATGATATTCTTTATAAGATGTATCAGGACTCTCATGTATTTGCACTTCCTTCGTTTGCTGAAGGCATGGCGTTAGTTGGCCTGGAGGCTTTGGCGAGTGGTCTGCCGCTGCTGTGCTCCGATTGTACGGGCATCAATGATCTGGTCACCCAGTATGAAAATGGCATCGTAACACACGCCGGTGACATGGGTGAAATCAAGGCTGGCATTGATTGGTTCCGTGAGAATATGAACCGAATTCCAGAAATGAGTATCAATGCCCGTAAGAAAGCAGAAGAGTATTCGTGGGAAGCTTACTATAAACGCACAATAGAAAATGTAAATCGTTTTCTTAACGCTTGAGAGGGGAGAATACAAATGGCAGATTTGACCATCATTATTTTGACAAAAAATGAAGAACAGAATCTTGAAAAATGTATTCGCTCTTTTAAGGGATGTGCATCTCGTATTGTTGTTGTCGATAGTTACAGCACAGATGGAACGGTAGAATTGGCGCATAAATTGGGTGCGGAGGTTTATGATCATCCGTTTGAAAATCATGCTGCTCAGTTCAACTGGGCTTTGGATAATATTGGGTTGGATACTGAATGGGTCATGAAAGTGGATGCTGATGAGGAGTTTACCCCTGAATTGGCTGAGGAGATCAAGAAAAAACTCGATACACTTGCAAGCCCTATTAACGGTGTTGTTCTGCGCAGAAGAGTTTACTTTATGGGCAGATGGTTAAAGCACGGTGGAATGTATCCTCAGCTGCTGCTGCGTATTTTCCGCGTTGGTCATGGAATGTCTGAAATGAAGCAGATGGATGAGCATTTGATCATCACAGATGGTGAATCTGCTGTGTTTAAAAGTGATTTCTCCGACAATAATAATAAATCTCTTGAGTGGTGGATCGGCAAGCATAACTGGTACTCGAATAAAGAGGTTCTGGATCAGCAGATGAAAGCAGACGCTGTAAATGGCGATGAGTCCGTTGGTGCAACAAAGAGTTCTTTGCAGGCAAAGGTGAAACGGTTTGTAAAAAATCATGGATACTATAGCCTACCAAAGTTCTTCAGAGCTCATTTGTATTTCATCTATCGCTACTATTTCCGATTTGGTTTTTTAGATGGGACGGAAGGAAAAATATTTACGTTTTTACAGGCATATTGGTATCGTTATTTAGTCGATGCTAAGATGTATGAGTGTGAGGTATACGGTATGAAAATTGAGAAGCAGGCAGCTTTAGAAGTTATGCCGACAAAGCGGGGGAGGTAATACCTAAAAAGTATAGCGCCTTTACTGCCATCGATCCATGGAAGAAGGTGGTAGCATGACAGATTTAACAGTAGTGATCCTGACAAAAAACGAAGAAAAAAATATCAGAAAATGCGTGGAATCCTTCAGAGGCTGTGCTAGAAGGTTCGTGATCGTTGACAGTTTCAGCACAGATTCAACAGAACAGGTTTGTGCTGAGTTGGACAAAGAATTGCGTGAGATCGGCGGCCAGCTGGATTTCTACCAGAATAAATGGATCTCTTATGCAGACCAGTTGAACTGGGGTTTGACCAATTGCAATATCACGACAGAGTGGTCCATGCGTATGGATGCTGATGAGGAATTGATCGAGGATCTGGTTGAGGAGATCGAAGAAAAGCTACCAAAGATTAACAGGCCTGTGAATGGGATCATTCTTAGGCGAAGAGTCTACTTCATGGGACATTGGATCAAACATGGCGGCAGATATCCCGAATTGCTTCTTCGTATTTTCCGTACAGGAATGGTGACCTGTGAAATGAAGAGCATGGATGAACACATGATCCTCTCTGAGGGTGAAACCGTTGAGTTTAAGTATGACTTAATAGATAATAATCAGAAAGACCTAGAATGGTGGACAGCAAAGCATAACTGGTACAGTAACCGAGAGGTATTGGATCATCAGATGACTTTAGAAAGCTAGATGGACGAAAGTCTGGAGCAGGGAGGAAGATCTTCCGGCCAGGCTAAAATGAAAAGACTGGTTAAGAATGGCGGTTATTATCGTTTGCCGAAGTTCTTCAGGGCGCATTTCTATTTTATCTACCGTTATTATTTTAAACTGGGATTTTTGGATGGTCCTGAAGGAAAAATCTTCCACTTCCTGCAGGCATACTGATATCGATTCCTTGTAGATGCCAAGATGTACGAATGTGAAAAAAAGGGCATCAAAATGAAAGAACAAGGAGATTTGAAAACTTAAAATCTAAGTAATTATGAATGGAGGAAAAGTGTGAAAGTATTACAGATAACAGCATTTAGTGGCTGGGGATGTACAGGTCGCATTGCTTTAGGTATACATAAGGCATTAGAAGAACAAGGGCACGAAAGTACCATTGCTTGGGGAAGAACTGATACGACGCCGGACAGTGTTCATACTATCAAAATCGGCAACAGTCTTGATCAGAAGATGCATGGTCTCTATACAAGATTGACGGATAAATGTGGTTTTGGTTCGATTGTGGCCACAAAAAAATTCATCAAACAAATTGATGAGTTCCATCCAGATTTGATCCAGATGCATATCCTTCATGGTTACTACGTTAATCTTGAAGTTCTGTTCAATTATATTAAGGAGAAGAATATCCCAATTGTATGGACCTTCCATGACTGCTGGGCTTTTACGGGACATTGTCCTTATTTTGATTATGTGAAGTGTGAGAAATGGAAGACTGGTTGCCACCATTGTGAACAGAAGGCACATCATCCTACTAGCTGGTTGATGGACAATTCCAAATGGAACTGGGAGAAAAAAAAGGAGCTTTTCACAAAGCAGAATCTGACTGTTGTAACTCCTTCTGAATGGTTAGCAGGTTTAGTAAAACAATCCTTCTTGAAGGACTGTGATGTACAGGTCATTAACAATGGTATCAACTTGAATGATTTTAAGCCTACCACTGGAGAACTGCTCAAAAAGATTGGCGTTGAAAATAAAAAGATCGTTCTGGGTGTATCCTCTACCTGGGTCAAATCTAAAGGACTCGATGACTTTGCATCTTTGGCTAATATTCTGCCGGAGGAGTATCAGGTCATATTAGTTGGACTGACCAAGGAACAGATTGCAGCATTACCTAATAATATTGTTGGTATTGCTCGGACAGACAGCGTAGCAGAGCTTGCAGAATTATATAGTGCAGCAACTGTGTTTGTGAATCCTACATATGAGGATAATTACCCGACTACAAATCTGGAGGCGATTGCGTGCGGCACGCCTGTTGTTACATACAAGACTGGCGGCAGTACTGAAATTGTAATGAAAAGTGGTATGGGATCGATTGTTGAACAGAAAGATATAGAAGGATTAAAAAACGCAATTGTTGGGGTTTGTAAGAACCATTTTGCTGAAAAGGATCTTTATGCGCTTTGCTCACAAGAATATGCTTTTCAGAAATATGTAGCTTTGTATTCAGAAATTTTAGCTTCAAAAGTATACTAAGAGTTGAGGATAATCAATAATGGAGACAAGAATAACGAGATATGGACAAGGTGCTTTATTGCTATTGTATTTAGGATTAGGGATTTTCTTGACATTTCAGATAGATAAAGTAGATAACCAATACACAACGGAATATTTTGTTGTGTTGTTATCATACTTCCTTATGGTTGGCATGTGGATCGTGTATATATCAAGGTATGGATTTTATATATTCGAACCGATTACAATGGTTGTAGGATTAAGTATTATGACTTTTTCTATCGAACCATTAATTTCTATGATAACAGCAGATACTCTATTAGCTGGCTTTGATGTATATGAAGGATGCATAAAGGCAACTATTATTTATATGTTTGCTTTGACAGCTTATTTCTTTGTATATTACAATCGTTTTAGTTTAGGAAAAAAAGAGTATTACGTAGAAGTGGACAATGAGTGGGACGGTGAGTATAGCAATTCATCCCTTTTACTAACATTAGCATATGCTTTTACAATTATTGGAGTTGCAGTTTCTGTAGTGGATTTGTTAAAGCAAGGATTCAGTCTGCAATATATTTTTTCACTAGGAAGTGAAGGTTCGTTTGATGCGACGGAAGACTCTGTAGGTGTTTTTATCAATCTTAGATACATGATGCTACCGGGTTTTCTATATTTAGATTTATATTCGAAGAATAGATTAACAAATAATTTATTACGTGCAGTTGCAATAGCGTGTATGTTTATGCGTAATAAAAGGTGGATTATTATATTGTTAGTGCTTTCTCCGATTGTTTTATATTATATTCGAAACAAGAAAAAACCATCATTAAAATTGATCGCAAGTACGGTCGGAGTATTGATGGTATTAGTAGGTGCGATGCAGTATATGCGTGGTATATCAACATCTATAACAGAGGTCGACTGGTCTTCCTTCGATTTTTTAAGTATTTGGAAAGGCTTTTCAGGAAATCTAGATCTGTACAAAACATTGTATGCTGCAGTTGATTATTTTCCGAATAGTCATCCATATACATTAGGACAACAGTTAGTTTTTCTTACTTTGGTTACATGTATCCCAAGAGCGATCTGGCCCAATAAACCAGTAAGTATAATTGATAGTAAGTTGAAACCTCTTTTTATGGGAGATGGTGCAGTGCGAGGTGCGTGGGCGTATGCTCAACTAACAGAATATTACATTGAGTTTGGAATTATAGGTACTATAATTTGTATGTGTATGTTCGCTGCATTTTGTAAACATTTAAAGGACTGTACTTTTGCTCCTAGAAATATACACGATTTGGTTTTAGCTTCCACACTTTTTCCGATGTTAATGCAATTAGTAATTCGTGGTTATATGCCGATTAATTTTTGGGCCATGTTTTTTATGGTAATTCCGATTACTGTGATGAAGATAGCTGAACGAATGAGATAGGAAAGGCTTAGATATAAATAGGAGGTTACATGAAAAAAATAGTTTATATTGTTCCTTATTTTGGAAAACTGAGATCAGATTTTGCCCTGTGGATGGAATCGTGTGCAAAAAATCCGACCGTTGATTGGTTACTTTACACTGATGATAAGGATAATGCCGTGTTTCATAGTAGTAAGGTTCCTGCAAATGTTATTGTTAAGTTTGTTACATTTGAAGAAATGTTTGACAAAATTCAAAAATGCTATGATTTTAATGTTGAGTTGCCAGCTCCATACAAGTTGTGTGATTACAGACCTGCATTTGGTGAAATATTTCACGATGAAATCACAGAGTACGATTTTTGGGGTCACTGCGATATGGATTTGGTTTTTGGCAATGTTCGAGAGTTTCTTACAGAAGATGTTTTAGAAAAATATGATCGAGTTGGTCGATGGGGGCATTCAATTTTTTATAGAAATACTCAAGAAAATAATGCTCGTTACAGAAGTAAGCTCAATGGAGTTATAAACTACAAAGAGGTATTCACTGACAAAAAAAATAGGTTCTTTGATGAAACAGGGATGCTTGAAGTGTATAATGCATTGGGTATTGAAACATATTGTGGCTTAAGAATTGCAGATCTCCATCCTTCGTGGTGGAATTTTGAAATTTTCACAAAAGATCCTGAAGAAAGAATTAGAAACAAACACCGTGTCTTTGCCTGGGAAGATGGTACTCTAAATAGTTACACTGTTTATAACAATCGTGTTCATGTCAATACGTTTATGTATGTTCATTTCTTAAGGCGACCAATGCAACTGCACGGTTTTGATAAGCCTGTTGAAAAAATGTGGATTATTCCAAATGAGATTCATAATGTATCTGAAATTAATCCATCTGTTAGTTTGATAAAAAAGGTTTCAAAAAATAGAATGGATAAGTATTGGCTGTCATTTATCAAAAGAAAATGGAAGCAAATTACTCCACAAAAAGTGTATGTGTATGTCAAAGGTCGTATTCGTGGATCTATTCGGAGAACATTGGGTAAAGGTCAATAAGATTTCTAAAGTATTGGAGGTGTTTAGATGGGAAAAATAACAAGAAATTATTTGTATAACTTGTTTTTTCAGATGTTAATCTTAATTTTGCCATTGATTCTTTCGCCTTATTTAGTAAGAGTATTAGGTTCGGATCAACTCGGTATTTTTTCATTTGTTACATCAACAGCTAATATTGTAGTTACAATTGGTTTACTGGGTACATATAACTATGGGTGCCGGCAGATTGCGTATACAAGAGATTCAGCTGACGATGTTAATAGTACCTATAAACAAATATTGACCATAAGAATATTGCTCGGTATTGTTTTAACAGTTGTATATGGTTTAGTTTGTTGTATAGAACGTGAGTATGCTTGGTATTTTATCATTTATTATGCATGGGTTCTATCAATGATAATTGATCCATCTTGGTTTTTCGTTGGACAAGAGGATATGCGCGCTACGGCTATTAAGAATTCTGCTGTTCGTTTGATTGCATTGGTCTTAATTTTTCTTTTTGTTAACGATAAAGGTGATTTGTCTATCTATCTGGCTATTATGGGATTTTCTGCATTGATATGCAATATTATTCTATTCTTCCAGATAAAAAAATACAAAGTAACATATACAATTTCATTAGATAAAGCAGTGTTTCATTTAAAGGGATCTCTTGCACTCTTCTGGCCACAAGTGGCTACGCTACTTTATTTGCAAGTAGACAAAATTATGCTTAAATACTTAACTGATGACATTAGTCAAGTATCATTTTATGATTATGGAGAAAAAATTGTAACGATTCCACTTACATTGATTACAACATTAAGTACTGTTATGATGCCTCGAATTGCAAACGAATTTGCAAATCATAATATGGATGCAATGAGAAAGTTGTTGATTAAGGCTGGAGAGTTTTCAATGATGTTAGCTATGCCAATGATGTTTGGTATGGCTATATGTGCAAATAAGTTGATTCCTTGGTATTTAGGTGCTACCTATTCTCCAAGTATTCTAGTTATAATACTGGTGTCACCAATCATTGTAGCTAACTCACTAAGTGGCATTTCAGGTAATCAATATTTGGTCGCAACCAATCAAACGAAAGCTTTATTAAAAGCGTATGTATCAGCAGCTGTTTTGAATATGTCTATAAATGCCATTTTAATTCCTAAATATGGATGCAACGGTGCAGCTATTGCTACAGTAGTGGCGGCAACCATATCTGTATTTATACAGTATTATTATGTTCATAAGCAGCTACATATATCGGTATTTTTTAGATTTAGCATGAAATACTTTGTATACAGCATACCTATGGGGATCGGAGTTTATTGGATTGGAACAAAGAGTGCAGCAACGCCTATCACATCAATTTTACAAGTTTTAATAGGAGCATTTATCTATTTTGTTGTTCTTCTTGTTATGCGTGACAAAAATCTTTTGATGCTTTTGCAGAGAATATATTCGATAGTAAAGAAATAAGAAAATTATGCCGCCCTATGGGCGGTTGTCATTCATAAATTCAATACTACGTGGCGGATGATGGGCGTACAGATTTAATTGTGCGAAGCATTGGCAATGCCATTAAGCTAATTGTTCGATAAAGTGTTTGGTAGATAATAAATGTCAAAATCTGAAAATGGGTATAGAAAATTAAGAGAAAATCAGTAAAAAAGGGCATGCCAAAAAGACAGATAAGAAATCTGTCAAAAAAATAATATTTGATTAAAAGAAACTATCGATATCCAAAATGAATAGCACCAATTCCGCGTAAAGGACGTGAAAATTGTCGGAATTCACTTTTGACAGCATGAATATATTTAGCTATGAGTTTTATAATTCGATTTTCCGATGATTGTCCACGAATAAAATATTTTCTGGAAATCTTAAGTGCAGAAGAAAAATCGACTTCATATTGATATTTGTTAGTGATACGATGCTTCTTCTTTTGATTTTCCTGTATTGCTTCATTGGCAAGAAATACGCCGAAGTTGTAAAGAATCAAGTTGGCATAAATTCCCTGCTTTAAATACTCCGGTTTCTTTGAATGGAAGTAGAGAAGTCCGTTAGCATGTTTAAGATAGCGAAAAGCAACTTCTATCTGCCATCGCCAGTGATAGCAGGTTTTGATATCTTCCAGATCAAAAGAATACGGTAAATTTGTAATGATGTACTCATAAGAATCTTCAGCCACTTTCATTTTAATTACGCGAAATTGCATAAAATAAAGGTAAACGGTAAATAGTAGGTACCACGATTTTTGCTAGTTTTCATGAGATAATTACTTTAAAAAATCTAAGGTTTTTTAGAGGGAGGATAATCTCATGGATAAAATAACTCATAAAGTCCGGTGTGAACAATGGACAAGTATCATCAAAGAATGTCTTGCTAGTGGAATGCCTAAAACGACCTGGTGTCGAGAACATGGCATTTCGGACAAATCCTTTTTTTACTGGCAACGAATTCTCCGAGAAGAAGCATACCTTACTACATTAGAGAACACCTTAACGCCTGCAGTCAAAGAGAATCCAGCTCCAACAACTACAGATTTTATTGAAATCAAAATGACTGATCAAGCAAGTTCATCTACCAGTCCTTTTAAACCGGATGTTGTTATCCGAAGAGGCGCTGTTTCAATTGAAATATCAAATACAGCTACGGAAGAACTTCTAAACAAGGTTGGAGGTCTTCTCCATGCTTAATGATGCTGTTGGATTTGAAAAAATTTTTATTGCTACAGGGTATACAGACTTACGGCGTGGGATTGATGGTTTGGCATCTACTATTAAATTTCAGTTTGACTTGGATCCTTTTCAAAAGCATATCTTATTCTTGTTCTGCGGAAAACGCACCGATCGAATCAAAGGGCTCGTTTGGGAAGGCGATGGATTCTTGCTTCTTTATAAAAGATTGAACATCGGTGGCTTTAGCTGACCGCGTACAAAAGAAGAAGCTATGGAAATTACACCAGAGCAGTTTCAAATGTTAATGCAAGGATTGTCCGTTGTTGCAAAATATCCGATCAAAGAACTGAAGGATCCACCTAAAACCATGTAGTATTGTGCAATTCGTAGAAAAAATATTTTATTTTTGTACATTTAAAAAGGATATATTTTATATAAAAATCTTGACGCTTATATTAATGCTAATTATTACGATGGGTGTGGGAACATTATTTGCATTAATCCCAGTAGTTGTTATATCTTGGATAAATTATATTGGAATTCCAGTGATACAACTAGTTCTGATTATTTTGTGGTTCGATGTTATAGGGTCCACCTGGAAACTGATTTGTGTGTTTTGGAAAAATAAAGCTGTGTGGACTTCCACACGGTAGCTGCTCAGACCTTCACACACCTCTTCGTGGTGGGCAGCAGGCAACGATCTATATTATGATCGGCTGAGATGTGAAGAATGAAACTTAGGTAAAAGTACATTGTTAGTAAAGGGTATGAGAAATTATGAATACAACATTACTTATTATGGCGGCTGGGATTGGTAGCCGCTTTGGAACAGGAATCAAACAGTTAGAGCCGGTGGATGATTCAAATCATATTATTATGGACTACTCAATTCATGATGCAATTGAGGCGGGATTTAACCATATAGTATTTATTATTCGTAAGGATATTGAGAAGGAGTTTAAAGAGGTGATCGGTGATCGTATTGCAGCCATTTGTTCCGCTCATAATGTAACTGTAGACTATGCTTTTCAGGATATCAACGATATTCCGGGGATATTGCCTGAAGGAAGAACCAAGCCGTGGGGAACCGGTCAGGCAGTGCTTGCAGCAAAGAAGGTTATCAATACTCCATTTATTGTAATCAATGCGGATGATTACTATGGCAAGGAAGGCTTCAAAGCTGTCCATGAGTATCTGGTGAATGGCGGCAAGTCCTGCATGGCAGGTTTTGTGTTGAAGAACACTCTGTCTGATAACGGAGGTGTGACTCGCGGTATCTGTAAGATGGATGAGGAAAACAACCTGACGGAGGTTGTGGAGACCAAGAACATTGTAAAGACTGTGAACGGAGCCGAGGCAGACGGCGCAGCTGTTGATGTGAATTCTCTTGTATCTATGAACATGTGGGGATTAACTCCGGAGTTCTTAGATGTTCTGGAGCAGGGATTCAAAGAGTTTTTTGAGAAGGAGGTACCTGAAAATCCACTGAAAGCAGAGTATCTGATTCCCATCTTCATCGGTGAGCTGTTGGAGCAGGGCAAGATATCTGTAAAGGTTCTGAAGACCAATGATACATGGTATGGCATGACCTATCATGAGGATGTTGCAGCAGTAAAGGATAGCTTCAAGAAGATGCTGGAAGACGGCGTGTACAAATCGGATTTATTTGCCGATTTGTAATAGCATGACCATTCAATCCCCTAGCCTATACCATGTTGAAAAGGAGTACCAAAATGAAATACGAAAAGATGAACAACCTTTTCCTCCGTCAGTCTTATTTAGACTCATGGGAGGATTATGAGAGAAGTTTAAAGAAGAAGAAGTTTATCAAGTGGGATTATATTATACTGACAGCTTCAAATGATGCGCAGGCAGCAGCTTATCAGAATCAGATCAACGATCGTCTGGAAAAGGGATTGCTTCCTGAGGATACGCATTATGCAGTGCTTCCGGATCCGGATGGAAAGCGTGTCGGATCAGGTGGAGCAACATTCCAGGTGCTGCGTTATATTGCGCAGCAGGAACTAGAAGTGGAGAATCCGTTTAAAGAGAGAAGAATCCTTGTGATTCATTCAGGGGGAGACAGTAAGAGAGTTCCGCAGTATTCTGCAATCGGAAAGCTTTTCTCTCCGGTACCGAGAGAACTGCCGGATGGAAGAGGCTCTACACTGTTTGATGAGTTTATTGTCGGCATGTCTGGAGTTCCATCCAGAATCCAGGAAGGTATGCTTGTACTTTCCGGAGACGTATTGCTTCTGTTTAACCCGCTTCAGATTGATGCGCAGCTTGACGGAGCAGCGGCGATTTCTATTAAGGAGCCGGTGGAAACTGGCAAGAACCACGGAGTATTTTTAAACGATGGACATGATTATGTGAAGTGTTTTCTGCATAAGCAGACAGAAGAGCATTTGCGTGAGATGGGGGCTGTCAATGAGGCAGGAAATGTGGATCTTGATACAGGTGCAGTGTTTTTTGGAAGTGGATTGTTACAGGCTCTGCTTGGTCTGATCTCTACAGACGGACAGGTGGATGATGTGAAGTTCCATCAGTTCTGTAACGAAGAGGCGAGAATCAGTTTTTACGGAGATTTCTTGTATCCATTGGCAAGTGATTCTACCTTAGAAGATTTTTATAAAGAGGCAGCGGAAGGAGAACTTAACGAAGCACTTCATGAGTGTAGAACAAAAATCTGGAATGCAATCCATTCATTTTCCATGAAGCTTCTCTGCCTGTCACCTGCTGAGTTTATTCATTTCGGAACAACAAGGGAGTTGAGAGACCTTGTGACGAGAAATGTACAGGATTACGAATTCCTTGACTGGAAGATGCAAGTGAATGTTGCGGTACCAAAGGAGGGATTTGCAGCGCATAATGCGTATGTGGGAAGACACGCAGAAGTAGGGAAAGAAGCTTATCTTGAGAATGCCTATGTGCTTGGAAATACGAAGATTGGAGAAGGAACAGTCATTTCTCATGTGAAGATTAAGAATTGTGAGATACCGGGACAGATTGTTCTGCATGGAATAGAATTGATCGGTGGTAAGAAAGTAGTTCGTATCTATGGTGTGCCGGACAATCCGAAAGCCAAGTATCCGAACGAAGTAGCTTTCCTTGGAACAACATTGAATCGATTCATGGAAATGAACGGAGTGACCAAGGAAGAGCTTTGGAAGGATGAGGAAACGTATTTGTGGTTTGCAGATCTTTATCCTATCTGTGAAGATCATAAAACGGCGCTGGATATGGCTATGATCGTATATAAGATGGCGCATGGTGAGGCATCAGAGGAAGAGATACAGATGTGGCGTTCCAGTGAGCGTATGAGTCTGTATTCCAGCTTTAATGCAGCAGATATTGATGCTTTTTGTGAACTGAATAGATTCCTGGAGAACCATGTTCTTGCGAGAAGATTTATCTGGAATCTGGAGCAGGGAATGTTTTATCAGGAAGCGCTCAAAGTTTTTGGTAAACGTGGAATCTCCGAGGAAATTTTCCGGCTGTTGTTAGAAGAAGCAGAAGAAGCAGAGTTTTCACTAAAGATCAGAATCTATCATGCAATCTCCAGATATATGAAGAAGACAAGAACAGTCTACAGTGGAATTCATTATGATGCGATCGAGTCAGATTGTTATGACACGATTCAGAATGTGATTTATGCAGAGACAGAGAAGAAATTGCCGGATAATGCTGGTTACAGGATTGCAAAAGATCGGGTAGACATTGAACTTCCGGTTCGTGTGAACTGGGGCGGTGGCTGGACAGATACTCCTCCGCATTGTAATGAGAAGGGTGGCGTTGTACTGAATGCTGCGATGAAATTACGAGGAATTTATCCTGTGCAGATTACTGTGAAGAGACTTGATACACTGCATGTAGAGTTAGAGAGTAAGGACATCGGAGTCTATACAACTGTGGAGACAGCCGCGGAGATTCAGGATTGTCATAATCCATATGATTCTTTCGCACTTCATAAGGCGGCACTGATTGCTTGTGGAATTATTCCGGTGAATGAAGAAGCAGACTTGCAGGAGATTTTGAAGAGACTTGGAGGAGGGATCTATCTTTCAACACAGGTCTACGGAGTACCGAAAGGATCTGGACTTGGAACGAGCAGCATTTTATCGGGTGCATGTGTGAAAGGAATCTTTGAATTCCTTGGTTTAGAAATGACAGATGCTAAAATCTATGATGTCGTTCTTGGTATGGAACAGATCATGAGTACCGGCGGTGGCTGGCAGGATCAGGTTGGCGGTCTGACAGAAGGAATTAAATTAATCTCCACAAAGCCTGGAATCGCACAGAATCTGGTTGTAGAGAAGATCGAGATGCCAGAAGAA
>ERZ1032794.81-NODE-81-length-22645-cov-11.324657_pt1 | contig 22645 bp, 15 predicted proteins | sample MGYA00516957_ERZ1032794 | MGnify/ENA primary metagenome ERZ1032794 (study PRJEB33719, sample SAMN04262543) | wastewater metagenome | biome: sewage system; feature: street-access sewage; material: sewage | place: Peru: Lima | collected 2013-01-15 ... | reverse complement strand
TTGGCAATAAAAAATCGCCACACAACAACCTGAACCTGACCATCCCTTCCGGGATAGCCTTGGTTCGGGTTCGTTATGTAGCGATAAGAAAGTCAAAAACTTGCTCCGACTCCTTTGGGAGCCGAGCTGGAACTCTAAGTAAATATGTTATATTAAATTGTTGGAATAGACTACCACAAAATCGAGCCGTGTCAACAAAAAGATTTGAAAATACGCCACTTTCGGCGGGTTGCAAGAAAAGGCGATGAAAACTTTGGCAAAAAGAGAGAGGACTGGATGGTATCAGTCCCTTGTGGGTCATAATGCCTTTAGAGGATAAGATACACAGTCAGCGCAATTTTGTGCGGAATATCGGGTTTGGGCGAAGCCCAACAAGTGTTTTGAAGCTGGATTTGTAAAAAATCAGGTTCAAAACTTGCGAGGTGGTACCGGATTACCCTGTTTGCTACAATTGTGTTGGTTCTGAAAGGTTCACAGCCAGTGAGCTATACAGACGCCCAAACCTAAGCTACAATTGAGATGTGCAGAGAGAACGCTGCCCTGCTTGAGCTACCACGCTCGGAATCGCAAACTGTTCTCCGCCATCTCCATTGCAGCGTTCGATTGACGCAGGTTGAGTTATCAGCGACTCTTGTCACTGTACATTCGTGTCACAAAGCAAGCTGAATCGGTGATGGGCATCAGGCGGAACAAGCACAAAAAGGAGGCCGGAAAAATGAAGTCAATGGAAATCACAGCCGTAGGTATTGATGTTTCTAAGAGCAAAAGCACAGTTGCTATTCGCAGGCCAGGTGGAGTAATTGTTGCACGTCCATTTGACATATCTCATTCTAACCATGATCTTGAGAAACTGGTCTCCATACTGAAAACGACAGGAGGAGATATCCGCGTTGTAATGGAACACACAAGCAACTATTGGAAGCCAATTGCATTAACGCTGAAGGAAGCAGGCTTTTACGTTTCTGTTGTAAATGCCATGTTGATTCACGATTTCAGTGACAATTCCATCCGAAAATTGAAAACAGACCGTGCGGACTCCTTGAAAATCGCCAACTATGCACTGACGTTTTGGAATGAGCTCCCACCCTTCAATGATGAGGACGAAACCAGACTTGTGTTGAGAGAGCGGTCACGAATGTATGAAAGATTGGCTTCGACAGCAACATCCCTTCGCAATGGCCTGATTGCACTGGCAGATCAGACGTTCCCTTCGATTGATCAGGCTTTTGGACACGCAATCAAGAATGCGGATGGTCATGAAAAGTGGGTCGATTTCTTTTCAATTTATTGGCACAGAGACTGTGTACTCAGACTTTCCATTGAAAAATTCACAGAATCTTACCGCAAATGGTGTTTGCGGAGAAATTATAAATTTCGTACGAATACAGCGCACAAGTTGTATGCTCTAGCACAGGATGCCGTTCCTACTCTCCCGAAAAACAACGGAACAAAGGCTTTAGTATTGCAGGCTTGCAAGAGCCTGAATGCTGTATGCGAGGCGAAACAGTCTACTCAAGAAGAAATGAACCGATTGGCTTCGCTGCTTCCTGAATATGAAGTTGTCATGCAGATGGAGGGCACAGGACCCATTACAGGCCCTGCTCTAATGGCTGAGATTGGTGATGTCAGACGTTTCAAAAACAAGAAAGCTCTCGTTGCCTTTGCCGGCATTGATGCACCACCGTTCCAATCTGGAAACTTTGAATCCAAGTCACGCCACGTTTCCAAGCGCGGCTCACCTCATTTGAGGCGCACTGTATTCCTTGTAGCAAATATTATTCTAACCTTATCCCACAAAGATAACAGTGTCTTTTGCTTTATGGACAAAAAGCGCGCTGAAGGAAAGCACTACTACGTCTACACGATTGCTGGCAGTGCAAAATTTCTAAGGATCTACTATGCGCGAGTATCTGAATATTCGCGTGCCCAAGAGTCCCCTGCAGCTGCCAGCTGTCTAAACGGTAACAGCTAACTCTATTCTTTAGTTTGAAAATTCTGCTGACAGGCTACACTTGTCGGCTTATTAAAGTTGCCGGATGCTCACTGCACCCGGCAACAATTATTTTTGTTTAAATTTTCTGCTTTTACCTCTTGACACACTTTAGCAGGTTTGCGACGATTGCAAATGCAAAAATTTCCTGAACAGAAAAATAACCGTCCGCTTCAAGTTGAACTTGAAAATGGACGGTCTCAATTGCAAAATGATTTTCAAAACTGGGGAGCGCATTGAGAGGCTTCATAGTTGTAGCAAGCAGTGTCTTCGTATATACAAAGACCATTTTTGCTCTGCAAAATACTTGTTGGGAACACCCAAACCCGTGAACTGCATCCGGTGGATGCAGGCTGCATGATTGCATCGCAGGAAAACCGCAGACAGTACGGATGAAAAGTCGTGAAGCAAGATGAATTTTTTGGATTATCATAAATAGCACGACTTTTTGACCGATAACACAAATTTTTGCACCCTTATTCCGTGGGATTCCCTTTATAATTAAGAACAGAAATCAAACGGAAAAAGGAGATGTGGATGATGCAAGCAACAAACCTGAAAACGAATCATCTGACCCAACCTCTCGGCATAGATGCCGGGACGCTGTTTTTATCGTGGCAGTGCGCCGAAGGCGTGCGCCAGACCGCCTACGAAATCGAAGTGACCGCCGGAGCCAAAACGCTGTGGGCAAGCGGAAAGATCTTGAGCAGTATGATGCACACCGAAACGCCCACCCCTGTGCCGCCCAAGACGCAGGGACAGTGGCGCATCCGGCTGTGGGATGAAAATGACCAGCCCGGTGCGTGGAGCGAAGCGGTCTTTGAAACGGGTCTGCCCTTTGCCGACTGGCAGGGCGTGTGGGTCTGCCCGGAAACGGAAGAGCCGGACATCGACTGCACCGATGCCATCAACGCCTTTGCAAAGCCCAACTGGGAGCAGAAGCAGGCAGCGCTGGAAGCCTCCGGCAAAGGGCAGGCGCAGCCGTATCAGCCCCACCGTCCGGCAAGCTATCTGCGCAAAGTGTTCACCGCCCCGGCAGGAGAAAGCAAGCGGCTGTATATTACCGCCAAGGGTCTGTATATGGCATGGCTGAACGGCAAGCGGATCGGCGATATGGTGCTTGCTCCCGGCAGCTTTACCGCAGACAAGCACCTTGTGGCGCAGACCTACGATGTGACCGCGCTTGTCCGTGACGGTGAAAACGAGCTGCTCATCGCATTGGGCGACGGCTGGTATCGCAGCACCTCCGGCGTGGATGGTGACCGTGACCTGTTCGGGAAAGAAGTGGCTGTTTTGTTCCAGCTGGAAGTGGATGGCAAGGCGGTCTGCGTTTCGGATGATGCCATGGAAGCAACCCAGTGCGGCCCCATCCGCCAGAACGATCTGCAGCAGGGCGAAGTGTACGATGCCCGGCGGGAAGGAAAACTGACTGGCTGGCACGGCGTGAGGACTGCGCCCAACACGCTCCCCCTCATTGGCATGGACACCGTGCCCATCCGGGAGCAGGAAGCCTTTGCGGGCAGACTGTTCCGCACACCCAATGGAGAAACGGTTCTGGATTTCGGGCAGAATATGGCAGGTTATGTGGAAATGAAGCTGACCGCCCATGCCGGGCAGAAGCTCCGGCTGCTCTGCGGCGAAACACTGGACGAGAATGGCAACTTTACGCAGGAGAACTTTCAGGATCGGAACCGCCACAAAGAGGGCGGCACGGCACAGATGCTGGAACTGATCTGCAAAGAGGGTGAAAACCACTACAAGCCCAGCTTTACCATCATGGGGTTCCGGTACGCAAAGGTGGAAACGGACATCGACCTGACCGGCGCAGAGTTTACCGCCCATGCCGTCTATTCGGAGATGCCGGTCACCGGCAGCTTTGCGTGCGGCAACGCCGATGTGGATCAGCTGGTGCAAAACAGTGTGTGGAGCCAGAAGGGCAACTTCTGCGATATCCCCACCGACTGTCCTACCCGTGAGCGTGCCGGCTGGACGGGCGATATGGGGGTGTTCATCGAGACCGGCCTGACTCTGATGGATTGCTACCCGGTGGTGGAAAAATGGCTGGCCGAGTGCCGCCTGAACCAGTACCCGGATGGACGCATGGCGAACATTGCGCCGCCCACCAGCCGCCCCGGCTACATGACCCCCATGCTCTGTATGTCGGCGGGCTGGGGCGATGCCGCCATTCTGGTGCCCTACGCCCTTTATAAGCGCACCGGCGACCGCAAGATCCTTGCGGACAACTACCAGATGATGCAGAAGTGGTATGCGTTCCTGCTTGGCCGTGCCCAGCAGACCACCGAGGAACAGCAGACCGGGGCATACGCCAAGTATACAGTGCTGAACGGTCTGGACTACGGCGAGTGGTGTGAGCCGGGCATTACCCCCATGCAGGCGATGATGAACCCCCGCAAAAGCGTGGGTACGGCGTATCTGGCTTGTTCCGGGCGGCTTCTGGCAGAAATTGCACAGGCGCTGGGCAAGGCAGAGGACGCAGCGCAGTACCGTGACACAACGGAAAAAGCCCGCCTTGCCTATCGTGCCGCCTTTACGAATAACGGGAAAATCACATCCGACCGGCAGTGTGAATATGTCCGTGCCATTGCATTCGGTCTGTTGGATGAAGCTGAGAGCCAAACTGCTGCGGATACCCTGAACCAGATGGTGGCGGAAAACGGCTACCACCTGAACACCGGCTTCCTTTCTACGCCCTTCCTCTGCGAGGTGCTGGCAAGGTACGGCTATGCCGACACTGCTTACAAGCTGCTGTTACAGGACACCGCACCCAGCTGGCTCTATGAGGTCAAACAGGGCGCTACCACCGTATGGGAAACATGGACGGGCATTGATGCAAACGGCCACCCCAGCGAATCCCTGAACCATTATTCCTACGGCGCCATCTGCGGCTGGCTGTTCGGCGGCGTGTGCGGCGTCCATCTGGCAGGGGAGACCCTGACCATCGCCCCCACCCCGAACCCGGCTCTGGGCTGGGCAAAAGCGGTGTACGATTCCCCGGTGGGGCGCATAGAAAGCGGCTGGCAGTATGAGGGGGACACCGTACAGTATACGATTACCGTGCCCTGCAATCTGGAAGCACAAGTGATTCTGCCGGATGGCCGGAACCTGACACTCCAGCCGGGCACCCACACCCTGTAATGCAAAAAGATTCCCCGCAAAACACAACGCCCCGCACCGGAAGGAGAAACCGGTGCGGGGCGTTGCTTTTATGAGGGTAATGAAGAAGAAAATGATGAGAAAATGGCAGATCAGAATTTTTGCGCAAGGTATTTTGCACTGAGCTGGAAGCTCTTGACGGGGGAGTTGTCCACCCAGTTGCGGTGGCTTTCCAGAATGACAGCATCCACATCCATGGCAAGGGCCTGTGCCATCAGGCTGTCAAGGTCCATATTGCCGGTGCCCAGCTCCATGCTGTCGGTTTTCAGGATGGGCGTGATGGCGCTGCCGGTGATGCGGGCACCCCGGTCGTTGATGTGCCATAACTTCATGCGGGAGCCGAGCCGCTGCATCCATGCCAAGGCGTTTGCACCGCCCTCGGTGAACCAGTAGCTGTCAAACTCAAAGTTGACAAATTCGGGATTCGTTTCCTCGATTAAAATATCGTAGGAGCGCTTTTCTGCGTTCACATGCCGCAGCTCGCAGTTGTGGTTGTGGTAGAGCAGATGGATGCCCTCGGCTGCCAGAGCTTCCCCGGCTTTGTTCAGCCGCTGTGCAAGTTCGTGCATGGCGGCTTCATCGCCGTAATCAAAGCGGTACATCCCGGTGATGACCACATACTGTGTGCCGAAGCTCTTTGCTTCCTCGGCCACAGCGTGAGCATCCCGCTCCAGAGAGCCAAGGTCGGTGTGCAGGCTGACCACCTGAAGGCCTGCCTCCTGCACCAGCTTGTGCCAGTCCAGATTACCGCCCTTGCCCACCGGCATACCGGCGGCTTTGGTCAGCAGCTTTACCACAAAGCCAATGGGGTGGATCATAAATCCACACAGTTCAATGCCGTCGTACCCGGCGGCTTTCATGGCAGCAAGGGTCTCTTTGGCCTGCTGCTCGTTGCTCAGTACAGTGCCCAGCATAAATTGCTGCACGGCTTTGATGGGCATGGTTTACCCCTCCAGTTTGAAAGTCTTACCCGGCATGATGCCGTTTTCGTTAAAGCTGTCCACGCAGACGTAGTATTCCTGCCCGGCGGTCAGGGTGGAAAGGGTCACTTCGTCTGCATCGTACACCAGCCAGCTCAGATAGAGCTTATCAGGCGCAACGCCGTAGCGGACGTTGCAGCCCTGTGCATTTTCGATATGCTTCCAAGTGATCTTTGCATCCAGTGCATCCACGCGAGCCCCGGCGGCTTCGGCCTGTGCGGGCTTCGGGCCCTCGCCGTTGCCGAACACCCGCAGGCCGCTGATGCGCAGCGCCTGTCCGTAGGGCAGTTCGCCGCCGGTCACCCGGACATACCGTGCCCGGATGCCGTCCGCAAACTCAAAGTAGCCGTTGGAGCACTCCCGGGCAACCGTTTCGCAAATCGTCCAGTCTGCTCCGGTTATACTGGTCTCTACCGTGTAATGGGAGATCTGCGGGCGGGTCTCGATGTGGCGGGTCTTGCGGTCGTCGCCGTAGCTGTCCGCCGGGAAATCCACTACCAGCTTCTCGTCCGCCATGTTTACCTGAATGGCGCGGACATCGCTGTCCTTTCCCAAATCAACACACAGCCATTGGCCCGGTTCTGCGCTGGCGGCACTCCACCAGCTGCGGCAGTCCTCGTTGACTGCCAGCTCCGGACTGCTGTTTTCTGCGGTGCTGGAAGCCGTGACCGGCTTTTTGTAGCTCAGCAGCATCCATTCCGGCTGCTGGCTGGCGGCATCGAATTTTCCAGACGGGATGCAGTGTGGGTAATCGGCAAAGTTCAGGTTGCAGTAGAGAACCCCGTCTTTGTCGAACCCGGCAGGGAACAGCCCCACCCGGCGCTCAAAGTCATAGTTGACGGAAATACGCATGGTGGAGGCGTGCCACCAGTTGCCATAGCGGTCGGCAATGGTACTGCCGTGGCCTGCGCCAGTGATGAATCCGCCGGGCTTTGCAGAGAACGGGTTGGATGCCTGCCGCACAAAGGGGCCCAGCGGAGAATGGGAGGTGTATACACCATCGGCGTAAGTGTTGTATTGGGTGCCGGGGCAGGCGTATTGTAGGTAATAGAGGCCGTTATGCTTTGTCATAAAGGCACCCTCAATGTAGGGTTTGCCGATGGCGTTGAACATGGCAGTCAGACTTTCGACACTCAGACCGGGGATATTTGCCATCTGCGGCGGCAGATTCAGCTTGCCGGTCTTGGGATCATAGAACTGCTTCATGGACTGGTACAGCACGCTGGCTTCCCGGTCCACGATGCCGTTGTTGCCGGGGCGCTCGTAGCCCAGTACGGTTTCATTGCCGAAGATCAGCTCCTGCTTTTCACCGATGGGGGTCATGGTGTCCGGGTTCAGCTCCACCCCGTAGATGGGAGAGATGTTGGAGCAGCCCCAGTAGAAGTACACCCGGCCATCGTCATCGCAGAACAGATCCGGGTCCCAGAAGGCAAAGGGGGCAGACACTTCGGTAAACGGCTCAGTCAGGGGGTCAGCGGTGCGCAAAATGGGGCAGTTGCGCCCCTTGCGGCTGGCGCAGAAGTAGAGGTAATTGCCCACCTGCCGCACATCCGGTGCGTAGTCATAGATCAGCAGGTCGGGGTCTGCATGGAACTCCCAGTTCAGCAGGTCGTCCGAATACCAGAAACCTGCCGACATGGAAACGAACAGATAATATTTGCCCTTGAAATAGACCAGTGTCGGGTCTGCGCCCTCCCGGAAACCCGCTGTGCGCGGGCCTTCCTTCATGTGCTGGTAACGGTAGCCCAGATCAAGAGGATTACAATAGGTTGTTTTCATCAAAGATCACTCCTTAGAAATACCCTGCAATACACGGTTCAGCTGCTTGATGTCCTCCTCGGAAGCGCCTGCCTGCATCAGCATGGATTCAATGGTCATCCGCTGCATGGCGCGCTCCATCATGGCCACCAGAGCCGGGTTGTCCTTCACGGCGGCGGCCACATCACCACGGGCAGCGGCAGCCTTATCGGAGATCTGCTTCAGGATGGGGCCAGCCTTGGGGTCTGCCATGGCTTTGGCCATGTTGTCCTTCACCGACCAGCAGCTGGCATCCAGCTCCCCGTCAAACCAGTTGGTCACGTTCTTGCGGTTGTCCATAGCGTAATCCGGGTTGGGGGTATCCACCTTGTTCACCAGAATCACGCTGCTGTGCTCCCCGGAGCGTGCCTCAATGCTGTGCTTGCCGGTGATGGGCAGCTGGAAGGTGAACACCTTGTCGCCCTTACGGGTCTCCACCAGCTGACCGTCCTTGTACAGCGAGACCTCCGGCAGATTGGAGTAGACCTTGATCTCGGTCACATCCTCAGCGCGGTCCACATAGCGGCTGCCGCACAGGTGCACAAAGGGTTCCTTGCTCCAATAAGCCTTGTAGAGATAGAAGGGGTCTTTTTTCAGCTTGCGGTCAAAGGTGACCAGCCCCTTCTGGTTCTCGCCGTGCTTGCCGCCCTCGTCCCGGCCATCGGCGGCAAAGTCGAACATATTCCACACATGGGTCGCCCACAGCCACGGGCGGTCGGCGATCATTTTTGCCATGTGCTCGTGGTAAACGCACTGGTAGCTCTCGGTGTAGTCGCCCTTTTCCGGGTGGCTGCTCTGGTACTGGGGGTTGGCATCTGCGCCATACTCCGAAAAGCCGATGCAGCGGTCTGGGTAATCGGCGTGGTACTTGTCAAAGAACTCGTCGTTCTGTTCCAATTCGCCCAGATACCAGCCGAAGTAGAGGTTGTAGCTGTTCACGTCCGGGATCTCCAGAATGGGGCTGGTGGTCTCCAGCATGAACACATTGGCCATGGTGGTCTTGCGGGTGGGGTCCAGCTTGTGGGCCAGCTCGTTCAGCAGACGGTGGTTTTCCAGCAGATCTTCATTGACAGCGGATGCGGCGGTAATCTCGTTGGACAGGCCCCAAACGGCAATGCAGGGGTGGTTGTAGTTCTGGACGATCAGCTCTTCCATCTGGGTCAGGGTGTTGGCACGGCCGTTGGTCATGTGCATGGTGATGTAGGGGATCTCTGCCCAGATGACAAGACCCTTTTCATCGCACAGGTCGTAGAAATACTGTGCGTGCTGATAGTGAGCCAGACGGATGGTGTTGGCGCCCATTTCCAGAATGATGGAAATATCCTCCTCCATCATTTCGTTGGTCAGGGCATTGCCGGCCCCCTTGCGGTCCTGATGGCGGGAAACGCCGCGCAGCGGGTAACTGCGTCCATTCAGATGAAATCCCTTCTGGGGGTCGATCTCAAACTTGCGGCAGCCGAACCGGGCAGAGGTCTCCTCGCCATTGTCCAGCTTGGCAGAGACGACGTAAAGGAACGGGTCCTCCACGCCATCCCACAGGTGGGCGTTGTCCAGTGTGAAAACAACCTTTGCGGTGCCCTTTTCCACCGGGGCGGTGAGGGTCTGACCCTCCAGTGCAAAGGTCACGGTCTGTGCGCCCACCACGGCGGCTTCCACGGTGACCTCGGAGGTCTTGGCGGAAAGGTCGGTGACGATGGGGGTCACCTTCAGTGCCGGTGCGCCATTAGCGGGCAGGGCAAAGTGCTCTGCCGGGACGATGTGTAGGGTCACATCCCGGTAAATGCCGCCGTAGAAAGTGAAGTCTGCCTTCTGGGGGTACACGGTGTCGTTGTCGCTGTTGTCCACGCTGATCGCCAGCAGATTTTCCTCTTTGAGATGTTCGGTCAGGTCAACCCGAAAGGTAGAATAGCCGCCCTTGTGCTCGGCCAGCTTTTCGCCGTTCAGGTAGACTACAGCGGTCATAGCGGCACCGTCCAACTGCAAAATTGCTTTGCCGCCTGCCGGGATGGCGGGCTTTGCCAGAGCCAGCGTATACCAGCAGGTGCCGCGGTAGTAATCGTTGCCGCCGTCCTGACCGTCCACGGCGTTCCATGTGTGGGGCAGGGTAATGGCCTCGCCCATCACGGCAGTGGGGATGCCGGGGTTCTCCTTGGTAAAATGCCAATTGCTATGATTCAGCAGGATGGTCTTGCTCATGGTAAAAACTCCTTTATAAAAGATGGATGGAATCAGCAAAAACCGAAAGAGCGTATGAGCCCTTTCGGTCTTTGCAGGGTGTTACTGCATGTGTTCTGCAATCACTTCATGACGAAGGGCGTCTTTCTTATCTGCGATGCGCTTCTGGACGTTGACCATTTCCTCCTTGGTCAGGGGACAGCCCAGCATGGCCATCAGGGTAATGAGCCAGCCCAGCATCGGCAGACCGTACTTGATGGCAAGGGTCATCCAGAAGATGCCGGAGGTGTAGGCATCCGTGGGCTGGGGCATCGTGGTGGTGTAGCCCAGAATAGCCACGGCACCGGTGGCGATGACAGCAGCCACCGAGGTGATGAGTTTGTCGATCAGGCTGTAAGTGCCGGAGACCACAGCCGGGATGTAACGGCCGCTGCGGTCCAGCTCGTAGTCGATGGTGTCAGCCATATAAGAGGTGTTGGAGGTGGTGATGCACATATTGGAGCCGTTTTGCAGCAGGGTCAGCAGGACGTAAACGATCATGTTCCAGCTGCCGATCACACCGATCTGACGAGTGTCGGTAAAGATGAAGAACAGGATCAGCACAGAGGTGATGGCCATGCTGATGCAGGTCCAGGTCACGATGCCCTTCTTGCTGCCCTTTTTGCCCACATATTTTGCGCCGAAGGCTGCAAAGAAGATAGAAGGCACCATGCTGATCACGCCAAGGGTGGTGGCAAGACCCATGTTGCCGATCAGGATGCCGTTCAGCATGGTGTTGATGATGGCCTGGCTGCCCACCTGCTGTGCCAGCTTGTCGGAAGCGTTGGAGGCGATGTAGCACTGCAGGGGCTTGTTGTGCTTGAGCACCTCAAGAATATCCGCAGTTTTCAGCGGCTCGTGTTTTTTGTTGGTGCCCTCAAAGTTTTCGGGCTTATCGTAGGCAGAGATACCGGCGCAGACGATCAGGGTGCCGATGCCGGCAATGATCAGGACGATGGTGCAGACGGTGCTGAGGAAGTCCTGATTGAAGGTGCCGCCGCACTTGGGCAGGATGACGGTGTAGATCAGCATGCTCATGCCCATGGGCACGGCGTAGTTCAGGGCAGTGGACCAGACCCCGATGGTGGGACGCTGCCGGGGATCGTTGGTCATGATGGCAGGCAGGGTCTGGGCGGTCATGTTGGTGACGGTGTAGCCGATGATGTAAATAATGTAGGTCAGGGCAAACACCGGCAGGCCGAAGCCCTTGCTGGAGCACAGGTTGAACATGCACAGCAGGCCGACTGCTTCGATCAGGTAGCCGCTGATCAGCAGAACGCGCAGCTTGCCGAAACGGGTGTTGACGCGGTCGTAAACAAAGGCCAGCATCGGGTCGGTAAAGCCGTCCAGAATGCGGGCCAGCATCAGGATGAGACCCACGGTTGCGGTGGTGATGCCGTAGCCGATGCTGGCCGAATAACTGGCCATACCGATCAGAGAGTAGACGCTCATACCCACAAAGGCGTTGCAGGCATAACAGATGATCTGCCAGAGCTTTGCACGGCGGTACTGGACACCGTCTACCTCACTGGCGCTGGGTTTCTTTTGGAACATAATGATTTTCCTCCTTTTTGTGTGAACCGGTTTCCGCTTTTCCTGACACCAGAATAACAGAATGCAACAGATACTGCAGGATGAAAAACTTGGATTGAGGATAAAAATTCGTGCAGTTATACTCGCTCAACGAAAAATCTACCAATAACGTGAAAAATTATCCTTTTTGCGCCGCACAGACCTGTTACAATAGGCACAAGAGAAAACACTGCTTCTGGATAAAAGGAGAACCATCATGCAGAAATTTGAAAAAGGCTTTTTCATCGGTGCTGCAACAGCAGCCCATCAGGTAGAGGGTAACAATACTAACAGCGACTACTGGGCACAGGAGCAGCTGCCCCATTCCAGCTTTACAGAGCCCAGCGGCATTGCCTGCGACCATTATCATCGGTACGAAGAGGACATCAAACTCCTGGCCGATGCCGGGCTGAACGCCTACCGCTTTTCCATCGAGTGGGCACGGGTGGAGCCGGAGGAAGGCAAATTTGATCCGGAAGCCATCGAACATTACCGCAAGGTCATCGCCTGCTGCAAGGCACACGGCGTAGAGCCCATCGTCACCCTGCTGCACTTTACCAGCCCCAGGTGGCTTATCTGCAAGGGCGGCTGGGAAACCGAAAGCACCGTAGAGGATTTCAAACGTTATGTGACCTATGTGATGGAACAGCTGGGCAGCGAGCTGCGCTATGTCTGCACCATCAACGAGGCCAATATGGGCTTGCAGCTGGCCGCGATCTCCAAGCGGTTCCGTCTGATGGCAGAACGGGCTGCCCAAAATGCCGCATCGGCCGGAAAGTCTGCCGAGGGCACGGTGCAGGTGGGCATGAACTTCCAGAAGATGATGGAAAACATGAAGTATGCCGCCATGGAGAATGCACAGGTGTTCGGCACACCCCAGCCGAAGATCTTTGTCAGCGAGCGCACCCCGGAAGGTGATCTGCTGGTGATGCGTGCCCATGCAGCCGCACGGGATGCCATCAAAGCCCTCTGCCCGCAGGTCAAGGTGGGTCTGACCCTCTCGCTGCACGACTTGCAGGCACAGCCCGGCGGCGAAGCCTTTGCCGAGGCCGCATGGCAGGAGGAGTTCACCCATTATCTGCCTTATATCAAAGACGATGATTTTCTGGGTGTGCAGAACTATACCCGCACCCTTTATGGCCCGCAGGGGCAGCTGCCGGCACCGGAGGGCGCAGAACTGACCCAGATGGACTACGAGGTCTATCCGCAGGCACTGGAACACGTCATTCGCAAGGTGGCAGAGGAATTCAAGGGTGACCTGATCGTGACTGAAAACGGCATTGCCACCGCCGATGATACCCGCCGTGTGGCGTTTATCCGGCAGGCACTGGATGGCGTGCAGCACTGCATCGCCGACGGCATCCCGGTGAAGGGATACTTCCATTGGAGCCTGATGGACAACTTTGAGTGGCAGAAGGGCTATGCCATGCAGTTTGGACTGATCGCCGTGAACCGCGAAACGATGGAGCGGACAGCAAAGCCCAGCCTTGGGGTGCTGGGTAGTTACGCAGAAAGATAAGCTGCAATAGCAAAAAACAGGCTGCGGAAGATGCTTCTCGCAGCCTGTTTTGGCTCAGTGGGAAAGATGCAGACCATGGACACCATCCGCAACCACGGCGGCGATCACATCAATTTGTTTCTGCGCCAGTTTTGCATCGGTGTTCAGAAGCCCGGAAAGACCGTTCATTACAAAAATCAGGATCGCACCGACATTTTCATATTGGGATGGTTCCATGTTTGCGAGTTTGATTTGTTCCAGAATCGCATCACGCAGATGCTGTGTAAAGCGGTTCATCGCGGATGCAGGAACCACACCGAGATAATCGGTCGCCTGCTGGAGATTAGCAAACATCTCCCGCACAAACGCCTCCGGCGTATCCAGCAGCTGCTGTGCGCCGCCCATATTGTCGCAGACGAGCTGGACCGTTTGCCGCTCCATTTCGGCGGTGAGGGCATCCAGCGTTTCATAGTGGGAATAAAAGGTCGTTTTGTTGATCTCGGCCCGTTCGGCAATTTCTTTGACCGTGATCTTTTCGATCGGCTTCTCCCGCAGCAGGGCAACAAACGCTTTCTGAATGGCACGCTTCGTTTTTTTGACCCGGATATCCATAGAATTCCTCCATCAACTGATTTTATAAAGGGTGCTTAACCAACGCTTTGAACGTGATTCGTTGCTTAAACACCGGATACGCCGGAAACTGCTGATTGCGGCCCCTGCGGCGCAGTGCTATTATAGCACCATGGAGATGGATAAGCAACTCGCAGTTGAGTATTTGAGAATGAAACATCAAGTGGAGGCATTTTATGGATTTCAGCAGTGTGAACGGAAAAGTGGCCATCGTCACCGGCGCAAGCCGTGGCATCGGCCGGGCCATTGCCGAGTGCTTTGGCGAAAACGGCATGAAGGTGGTCTGTGCAGCCCGCAGTGCAGAGCAGGGGCGGGCTGTGGCAGATGGCATCTGCGCCAAGGGCGGCGATGCCATCTTTATCCAGACCGATTGCAGCAAGGCTTCTGCCATCAAAGAACTGGTGGATAAGACGGTGACGCACTACGGCAAGCTGGATGGCGTTGTCAGCAACGCAGGCATCGGCATGGGCGGCACACCGCTGCATGAGTATGAGGTAGAGGATTACGAGAAGATCTTCTCCCTGAACAGCGAGGGCGTCTTTGCCGGGATGAAGTACGGCGCAGAGGCCATCCTCAAGAGCCACAGCGAAGGCGGATTCCTCATCAATGTGGCATCGGTGGCGGGTCTTGTGCCCCAGCGTGGACAGGCGCTGTACAGTGCCACCAAGTTCGGCGTGGTCGGCATGACCCGCGCAGCGGCGCTGGATTACGCAGAATACGGCATTACCGTCAACGCCATCTGTCCCGGCTACACCAGAACCAGCATTTTCGGGGATGCACCGGCTGCGGCCATGGACTTCTTTGCATCCGACTGCCCGGCAAAGCGGATGGGCGACCCGGAGGAGTGCGCTGCATTGGCACTTTTCCTTGCCAGCGGTCTGGCACGGTACATCACCGGGGCAGCCATCCCGGTGGACGGCGCACTGTCTGCCGGACACCAGAGCGTCAGCAGCTGGAAGCACCCGGAAATTTTGACCGGCGGCAAGCTGAACAGCCAGAGCACGATTGCAGCACTGATGGAAAACGAGGCCGCAAAAGCCATCGTGGAGCAGTACCTGCCCGGTTTTGCCGACAACCAGCAGGCAAAAGCTGCCTACGGCATGACATTTGGCAAGATCGGCCCTATGCTTGGGCTGCCGGAAACGGTGCTGAAAGCACTGCTGGATGCGCTGGACAACCTGTGACCGAAGCAGCTCGGAAAGCTCCCTTGACAGGGGCTTTCGTTCTGCCTGCGTGCGGTTGATTTTTGGGAGGAGACCATGAAAAACGAAGCACTTTTCCGTACCGGTTCTGTCTGGAAATCCATCATTTCCATGGCGGTGCCCTCCATTGTCATTATCCTTGTCATGGTGCTGTACAACATGGCAGATATGTTTTTTGTGGGCTGTCTGGGCGATACCGCACAGGTGGCGGCGGTCTCCGTTGTGGGGCCGGTGTTTTCGATCCTTTCGGCAGTAGCGACCATGCTTGGCGCAGGCAGCAGCGCCATCATTGCACGCTGCTTTGGCGCAGGCGAGATCGAGCAGGGCAAGACTTGCTCCTCGCTCTGCTTCTGGAGCAGCTTTTTTCTGGGCGTTCTGGTCAGCATCGGTCTGCTGGTGAGCAGAGTGCCGCTTCTGGGGGTGCTGGGCTCAAATGCAGAATTTTTTCCCTATGCAGAGCGGTATCTTCAGGTCCTTGCACTGGGTGCGCCGCTTTTTATCCTGTCCAACAGCATGGCGATGCTGGTGCGTGCAGAGGGCGCAGTAAAAGAAGGCCTGATCGGCAATCTTCTGGGCACGCTGGTCAACTGCATTTTTGACCCGCTGTTCATTCTGGTGCTGAACTTCGGCGTCAGCGGTGCGGCTGCCGCCAGTGTGCTGGGCAATCTTGTGGCGACGGGCTGCTATCTGCGCTACATCGTCAAACACGGCACGGTGCTGACCATTGATCTCCGTCCTGCCCTGAAAAAACCGCAGATGCTGGGTGAGATGCTGGCCATTGGTCTGCCCAACGGGATCAGCAGCCTGCTGGCAGGGTTTGCCTCCTCCTTCAGCAACCGGCTGCTGGTGACCCACGGCACGGCGGCGGTCGCAGCCATGGCGGCAGCGGGCAAGACGACCATGATCATCAGTATGATCGCCATGGCGATCTGCATGGGGTGCCAGCCGCTTCTGGCGTACAGCTACGGCGCAGGCGACACGAAGCGCCTGAAGCAGCTTTTGAAAGATCTGATCCTGCTGACCGTTGTTTTTGGTGTTCTTGCCGGGGCGGCCAGCTTTGCCGGACGCAATGCCCTGATCGGGATGTTCATCAAGGAAGAAGGGGCATTCCGTCTGGGGACGCAGCTGGTGATCTATCTGGTGCTGGGCAGCCCGGTGATCGGTCTGACCTATCTGGCAACCAGCCTGCTGCAATCCGTGGGCAGGGCAAGTGGTGCGGTGGTGCTCTCTCTTTTGCGGCAGGGGCTGCTGCTGATCCCGCTGCTGTACCTGATGAATGCGCTTTGCGGGGTGCAGGGCATTGCGGCGGCGCACCTGATGGCAGACGTGGGCGCTGCGGTCATCTCTGCAGGCATCCTGCTGCACTGGCTCCGGGCATCGGTGGAAAAAACGGCAGAAGTATGATATACTGTTTCCATCAATGAGCCGGAGGGATTAGGCATGGATGTTCTCCAGAATATGATGCTGTTTTCCGAGCTTGTCAAGTGCGGCGGAAATGTATATACATGGTGCTATGATGCACAGGGGAAGCTCTTGCGGAGCAACTGCCCGGACGAGGCATTTCTTGCCAGTGCATTTGAACTGTTCGGCTGCAAACAGCGGATGCTGGAGCATGGGGATCGGGACGATGTACCTGTTACCTTGGGGACGGCATTGGGTCTTTTGTGGGGCGCAGCCTTTGAAAAGGAAGAGGGAAACCTGAAGCGTGTCTGGGTCATTGGGCCGGTGTTCTATCAGGATGTGACAATGCGCGGGATCGAGGAAGGGCTGAAATATTACAGCAAGCTGGAGATCAGTGTGGCATGGACGATCCAGCTTTACAAAGCCCTTGAAAAAGTTCCTACCCTGCAAAACACCATTATGAACCGCTATCTGCTGATGATGCACTACTGCCTGACCGGGCAGCGGCTGGAGCTGAGCAGTGTGAACAGCAGTATAGCACAGGACGAACGGCTGAAAAGCGATGCGATTCCCCATGACCGGCATAAGATCTGGATGGCGGAGCAGGGAATGCTGCAAATGGTCCGCACCGGAGACCTGAATTACAAGCAGGCACTTTCCAACAGTATGAGCATGAGTGCAGGCGTTCCGGTGCAGAGCAGCGATGTTCTGCGCCAGAGTAAGACTTCCATCATCGTGTTCACCTCGCTGGTGTGCCGTGCCGCCATTGAGGGCGGTCTTTCCCCGGAGGAGGCGTACTCGCTGGGGGACAGCTACATTCAGACGGCGGAAGCGGCAAAATCGTTGGATGAACTGAGCCCGCTTGCAATGATGATGTACGATGATTTCATTCGGCGTGTCCACAAACACCGGACGAACCCCAACCTCAGTATGCAGATCCAGAAATGTGTGGATCATATCGAGATGAATCTGGACAAAAAGATCGTGGCGGAAGATCTTGCCGCTCTGGTGGGCTACACGGAATACTACCTCACCCATAAATTCAAGGAAGAAACGGGTCTGAGCGTCACGAACTATGTGAAGTTTGCAAAGGTCGAACGCGCGAAGGTTCTGCTGAAAAGCACAACGCTCAGCGTCCGGGAAATTTCCGAGCAGCTTGGCTTTGCCACCCGCAATTATTTCAGCGCAGTCTTTCAACAGGTCACCGGAAAAACGCCTATGGAGTTCCGGGAAACATAAAGCAGAACAGGCATCCTGCGATACCATTTGGCGGTATCGGACAGGATGCCTGTTTTGCTTTGAAGAAGAAAAATGGGGGAGAAGGGCTCAGTTGAGGAACTTCTCGTTCAGGGTCACGCCAAAGTCGCGGGCAATGGCGCGCAGGTCGTCGTCGGTGATGGTCTGCCGGATGATGCCGCCGCCCATGGAGAGCACCTTGACGTAGATCTCAGCACTCTTTTCGATGGTGTGGGCAAGACCAAAGGTGATGTCAAAGTCCGGACCGGAGGCAAACAGACCGTGCTGCGCCCAGATGGCTGCCTGATAGTGCTTCATCAGCTCACTGGTGGCCATGGCAATGTCCGCCCCGCCGGGCACCATCCAGGGGCAGACGCCTACACCCTCCGGGAACACCACTGGGCACTCGGTGGCGCTCTGCCACAGGGCACGGGTGAAGTCCCGGTCGGTCAGGGGCAGAATGTAGGTCAGGGCAATGACGTTGGTGGCGTGGCAGTGGTAGATGACACGGTTTGCGCCATTGGTGGCGGCCTTGCGGACGCTGTGGTTCATAAAGTGGCTGGGGAACTCGCTGGTAGGCTTTGCGCCGCCCTCCAAGCCCCAGACGATGCGCCAGCTGTCGCCCTTGTCGTTGATCTCCACAATGCCGATGCTGTGGACAGGGTCCGGCTCCACGTTGCGGAAGAACTTGCCCGAACCGGTGGTGATGAAATACTCGCCCGCCAGATTGTCCGCCTGCACCCCCATGTTCACCCACTCCCGTGGCTGCGGGTCAAAGAAGGGACGGCACTGGGCCACTTCCTCCTCCTTCATGCGGTAGGTCAGGTTGCCGCCGTTGCGCTCGTGCCAGCCCTGCAGCCAGCCATCGTTGCACATCCGCATAAAACCTTTGACGATATCAATATCCAGAATACCCATCTTCAAACACCTCTCTGTTTTCAAATGCGCTTGCACAGCACATTCTGCTCGTATTTCTTTACTTCCTCAAACCATGCACCGTCCACCGGCACACCGTTCCGGCGGCAGTATTCATCCCAGACCTCCCCAAAGGGCAGGGTCTTCTGCTCCTCCTGCCGCACCATCAGCTCGGTAAAATGGTTGGTGTCCTGCAGCTCTTTCAGCGCCGTGTGGGGGGCGCACAGAGCCGACAGCAGGGCCTTTTCCACGTTGCGGAAACCCACCGTCCAGGCGGAAATGCGGTTGATGGAGGCATCAAAGTAATCCAGTGCAATGTTCACCCGACCATCCAGACCGCCGCAGCGGACGATCTCCTTGCAAATTTCCTTCGTTTCATCGTCGAACAGCACCACATGGTCGGAGTCCCAGCGGATGGGGCGGGTGATGTGGAGCGCGATCTCCGGGAAGAAGGCAAGCAGGGCAGGGATCTTATCGCTGACCACCTCGGTGGGGTGGTAGTGACCGTTGTCCATCAGAGGAATGCACTTTTCCCGGTTGAAGGCGGCATAGCTCAGGGCAAACTCAGCGCTGCCCACGGTGTACGCCTCCACACCGATGCCGAACACCTTGCTCTCGATGCAGGGCTTTACCAGCCTGAAGTCGTAAGGTTCGCTCAGAATCTCGTCAATGCTTGCCTTGTAGCGGTCGCGGGGACCTTTGCGGTCAGCCGGTACGTCCTTAAAGCCGTCGCCCGTCCAGATGTTCATGGTGCAGGGCTGCCCCAGCTCCTTTGCCAGATACTGGCTGATGCGGATGCAGGCCTTGCCGTGTTCCACCCAGAATTTCCGGGTCTCCTCGTTGGGGCTGGCAAGGGTCAGCGGGTTGCACTTGGGGTGGGAGAAAAAGGTGGGGTTGAAGTCTGCGCCCAGCCCTCTTGCCTTGCAGAAATCCACCCATTTTTTGAAGTGCTTCGGCTCCAGCCTGTCCCGGTCCACCCACGGGTTTTCCTCGTCAAAAATGGCGTAGGAGGCATGGAGATTGATCTTTTTGGTGCCGGGGCAGAGGGACAGCACCTTGTCCATGTCTGCCATCAGCTCCTCCGGGGTGCGGGCACGGCCGGGGTAGTTGCCGGTGGTCTGGATGCCGCCGGTCAGGGGCTTGGTGGGGTCGGTATCAAAGCCCCGGACATCATCTCCTTGCCAGCAGTGCAGGGAAATAGGCACGGTCTTTAACCGGGCAATGGCAGCTTCGGTGTCCACGCCAATGGCAGCGTAGCGGGCTTTTGCTTCTGCGTAGCTCATAAAGTTCCTCCTTCAGAAATGCTCATCTGAATCTTCAAATTGCCGATGGCGGTGGCCTCAATGGGCAGCGCCACCACCTGTTTTCCGGTATAGTGGGCGGTCAGTTCGTTCAGGGTGGCGTTCTTCGCGCCGCCGCCTGCGATGTAGAGTTTGTCCCAGTGCTGCCCGGTGAGGGTTTCCAGCTCCCGGAATGCTTCCCCGTAGCAGTACGCCAGCGAATGATAGACGCTGTTGATGAGGTCGGCATCCGTGGCAGGAGCTTCGCCGGTCTCGGCAAGGGCGGCTCTGATCTCTGCGCGCATATCCTGCGGGGCAGAGAACCGGGCTGCGTTCACATCAAAAATGCGGGTGTAGGTGCTGGTTTTTGCCAGCTCCACCATCTGGGCAAAGGAGATGCCCAACTGCTTTTGCAAGCACTGGATGATCCACAGTCCCATGATATTTTTCAGGTAGCGGATGTACCCCACGCCGCCCTCATTGGTAAAGTTTGCACGGCGGCTCTCCGGGCTGGTGATGGGCGTTGCCAGCTTGACCCCCAGCAAACTCCATGTGCCGGAGGAGAGGAACGGCGCAGCCCCCTGTTCCATGGGAATGCCCTCCACGGCACTGGCGGTGTCGTGGGTGGCGCACAGCACCACCTTGGTCTGCCCGCCCACCTCGGCGGCAATGTCTGCTTTCAGAGGCCCCAGCACCGTGCCGGGAGCGGTGAGCTTGGGGAACATCGCCTCCGGCAAGCCCAGAGCCTGCAATATTTCCGGGTCGTACTCCTTGGTCTGGGCGTTCACAAGCCCGGTGGAGGTGGCGTTGGTGTACTCCCGCGCCTTCACGCCGCACAGCTTCCACAGCAGGTATTCCGTGATCATCAAAAAGTCCTCGGCCTGCGCCAGCCGCCCGGCTGTTTTGTCGGCATACAGCTGATAAATGCTGTTGAAGGGCTGGAACTGGATGCCGGTGTGTGCATAAAGCGTTTCAAACGGCAAAATGCTGTGCACCTCATTCAGCACTGCCTGCGTCCGGCTGTCACGGTAGGCGTAGACCGGGGAGAGAGACTGTCCGTCTTTCAGCAGCACATAGTCCACCGCCCATGTATCAATGGAAAGGCTCTCAATTTCCGGGTACTTGGCAAAGGTTTCCCGGATGCCCTGCTTCACGTGGACGAACAGGCTGTCGATGTCCCATTCCAGATGACCGTCCACCCGCCGGACGCTATTGGGAAAACGGTACACTTCCTCGGTGCGGAGAACGCCGTTCTCCATCCATCCCACAATGTGCCGCCCGCTGGACGCGCCAATGTCGATGGCAAGATAGTTTTTGTGCATAATGCGCCTCCTGTGTAGCTTTGACTGCTACCAGTATAGCCCCATGATGCCGCCGATTCCATCCGCAAAGGTGACGCATTTTTTGTGAAAAGTCTACTCTTGCACGGCAAAGGCTGGTGCGCTATACTGAACACAGAAAGAGAGGAATCGGAAAATGCTGACCTACAACATGGATGTGACCCCGGAAAGCGTTTGGAAGCGCACCACCCCCAGCGAAGCAGAGCTGGCACAGCCCTATTACTGCACCGAGGCAGGGGTGTTTTACGCCCAGCAGCACTTTTCCACCGCCCGCACCGATAAAGAAAGCTACCTTCTGTTTTACACCCTCCGGGGTGCAGGGCTGATCGAGCAGGGGGAAAGCCATGTGGTACTCAGCACCGGGCAGGCGCTGCTGCTGAATTGCCGCACGCCGCAGAGCTACTGTACCGCCCCGGGGCAAAGCTGCTGGCATCATTACTGGGTGCATCTGGACGGCGCAGGGGTCGCCGCTATGGAGCCGCTGCTGCTGCCGGGCAAAAAACTGACCCCGGTGCAGCTCACCGGGGTCAAGATGCAGGAATATTTTGAGACGCTTTTAGCGCAGATGGAGCGCAGCACCGTGGACAGCATGGTGACCACCGGCTTGGCGCTCCACGAGATGCTGGCCCTGTGCGCCCGTGGCATCCTTGCACAGGCTGAAGCCACCAGCGCACGGCAGGTCATTTTGCAGGCGGCAGAGACCCTGCGCAAAAATTACCAGCAGGAGCTTTGCCTTGCCGACCTGCTGGCAGAAGCGCACATGAGCAAAAGCTATTTTCTGCGGCTGTTCCGGCGGTATATGGGCACGACACCGTATAATTATCTGGTCAACTTCCGCATTACACAGGCAAAGGAACTGCTTGTCCTCACCGACCACAGTGTCAGCGAGATCGCCCAGGAAGTAGGCTTTGGGGATGCCAGCAATTTTTCCACCCGCTTTGCAAAAGCCACCGGGCAAAGCCCCCTGCAATACCGCAAAAGTGCGCTGAAGCCGCTGGAGGGGGCACGGTGAGCGGAGGAATTGTGTCAAAATGACACAATTCTTCCGGGTGCTTTCATAGAACCATGGAATGTGAATGTTTTGCCTTTAAAGAGCGTTCGTTTTTTTGATGAATCTTATGAGAAACGTAAAAAATGCTTGCAATCATCTGTAAAATGTGGTGTATTCATTATACGAAACATTGCTTTGAAAAAAGGTCGTGCGCGGCATGACCGAGAACGCTCTCAAGGGCATTTATAATGGCGGCACGATTCCGTTCGGTTACATGATCGATGAGACCCGGCATTACCAGCCCGATCCGCTGCTGGCCCCGTATGTGGAGCAGACGTTCCAGAAGTATGCAGACGGCGCGACTATGACCGACCTGCGGGATTGGTTAAAGGCGCACAACATCAAAAATTCAATGGGCGGGGAGA
>ERZ1032794.45-NODE-45-length-28087-cov-11.371005_pt1 | contig 28087 bp, 41 predicted proteins | sample MGYA00516957_ERZ1032794 | MGnify/ENA primary metagenome ERZ1032794 (study PRJEB33719, sample SAMN04262543) | wastewater metagenome | biome: sewage system; feature: street-access sewage; material: sewage | place: Peru: Lima | collected 2013-01-15 ... | reverse complement strand
GAAACCAGGTCTCAAAGCAGCTCGTAGAGCACCACAGTTCTCAAAGAGATAATTACAAAGAGACAACGAAAAAGATACAAACCCAGGAAATGCTTATATTTCCTGGGTTTTTCTTATGTCCGAAGATTTGTAAAGTACCACAAAAAAGCACGAATTTTTTACGGTAACTAACACGTAACTAACAGGTAACTAACACTATATCTTGTTGATTGCGTCTATTAGTTCCTCTATTTCAAAGTGAGTATATACTATTTCAGTTACGCCTTGCCCTTTATGTCCGATTATCTTTTTTATGACCTTATCAGATACACCAGCTACGGTTAATAAGCTTACGCAAGTATGCCGGGTATCGTGCGGACGGTGCGACATTCCGACGGCATCAAGTAGCGGCTTCCAGTAAGAATCGTAATAATTACGATACTTAAAGTGTGCGCCCTCTGGTGTACTTAAAAGGTACTCACAAGAATTAAGGTTATACCAATATTCAAAGAACGGGTAAACCTTTTCTGCTATCGGTACTGTACGGATTCCGGCAGCAGTCTTAGCGGCGACAATATTAAAATGACGTTCTTCTAAATTTACATCTTCTTTTTTTAAGTCTAATAGTTCACTTATGCGGCAGCCGGAATAGATCAGCATAAGTATAACCGTATAATACGGGTTACTTTCTTTAGCGTCCCATATCCGGGAAACTTCCGACTTACTGAACGGTTCACGGTTTAGCGCGTTCGGATTTCCAGCATTTTTAATATTTAGATATTCGACCATATTTCTTTCTTTCGGTATTATTTCATGTATTACAGCGTATTTGTACATAAGCCCCAGCATAATTTTTAATTTCTTAAGTGTAGGGGTATTCTTCCCGGATTCATCAACAACCATTTGAAGATGATCTAATTTAACATCAACGAAGCGCATTGAAGCGATTTTATCGCAGAGTTTCCAGGAAGCCTTATAACCTTTTACGTTAGATTCGCTAACTGTCGGGTAATGTTCGTCACTCCAACGGTTATATACATCGGCAAAAGTAACTTTAGCGGCGTTCACATCGTAAGGGTTGGCGTTAAATTCTGCCAGGGCGGTAAGTGCTTCTTTCCTGGTAGGATAATAGCCGACTGTTATATATAGCTGCTTTACTTTCCCAGTTTTCGGGTCGATATCCCAGCCTTTTGTTTTCTTAGCTACATAGGGGTTGCGGCGGTTGCCGGAGAGTTTGTAAACACTTCCGAAGCCGTTAGGTAATTTCATATAATCACACCTTCCTTAAAAAAGGGTATAAAAAATAAGCCCTTTTTAAAAATATGGGCTTATGATATAATTATATGTGCGTTGGTTATATCTATAAGCCCTTGTTTATAGGTATCGCGTAGCCGTTTCGGGTGGCAGCCCGGGACGGCTTTTTTAATTTGCAAAGGTTTAGTTAATACTGTATTCAATTTAATGATTCCGGCAGTTAGATGCCGATAATAACATTATCCTATCACGCTGAAAGGAAGGTAGGATAATGTTAAAAGTGAATTTGTGGGAAGTGCGTACAGCCAAAGGCTTAAAGCTGGAAGCTGTAGCCGTAATGACTGGTGTAAGCAAGTCCACACTAAACAATATTGAAAATGGTAAAACTTCGCCAACACTGGCAAACCTGGAAAAAATAGCCAAAGGCTTAGGCTGCCGTATAAGCGATCTGTACGATTCCGAATATAAGTAGTATATCATAACACAGCTTTTTACCTGGTATTCTTGTAAATATTTCCACAATCCTGGAAATGTTTTTCAAATCCGGGACGAGCGAAAAAAATAGGAATATAATGGATATTGTCAAAAGGAAGGGGGCTTAACTATAATGCGTGAGAAGCTACACAACCTTATAGACACTATCCAGGAAGAAAAACTATTAAGAAAGATATACTTTTATATCCTGGGCTTGAAGGGGTAGGCGTTAATAGCGTCTACCTTATTTCATTTCTGAAATAATTTTCTTAAGTACGTCCCATTCATCTTCTGACAATTTGCAAAGCGTCTTAATTAAGTTCTTCTTAAATTCATCAGTACCGCCGGAGATACGACCTACATATAAGTCCAGTTCTTCGTCTTCGGACATCGGGTTAAACATTTCCCCGTTGCCAGTTCTAAGCCATTCTTCACTTACGTTAAATTCCCGGCATATCGAAAAAATAACAGCTTCGGAAGGATTGCGCAATCCTAACTCATAATTCCCGATTGTGTTACCTTTTACACCGACACGCTTACCAAACTCTTCTTGACTTAAGTTGATATCCGGGTGTTTACGAACGGCTTTTATACGTTCTTTCATTCACTAGCCCCCTTCCTTTGATAATTTAACATTACAATAACACTAAAATCCCACATAGTCAATAAAAAGTAAAAATAAACTATTGACAATATGCGCTGTGTGGGATATTATAATCACATAGTCAATAATGACTATAACACTTCTTTTGTGATAGGGTCGGTGTCCACCCAAAAGGCACAACAAAAAAGGAAGCTACTGTACCCGTAATACAGCAGCTTCCGGCGGGGCTTCTTTAATTTTCGGAAGCCCCAGGGAATTACTTAAGAGCTAAAGAACATAGCTCATTGTACGCGGCAATAAAACTTTTACAAGTTTTTGCTACCGGGTGGTCTTCCGGGATATCCTGGAAGTTCTGAGACAATGCAGAAACACTGCCAGAGATTTCGCTAAGCAATTCCCGATCTTCATTTGTGAATAGGTCGGTGCTGTTCGACATAGAACACACCCCCTTTCACTTTTGAATTAGCAGCCTTAGAGCTGCCTGGAAACATTATAGCATTAAAGAAGTGAAGAAGAAACAATTTAACTGAAAAATGCAGAAGAAAGGAAGAAAAAATATGCTTTTTATAGGACTTTCAAGAGGTGTAAGAGATCATGTAAGACACTACTTTATAGCTATAACGGAAGACGGCGAGACATTTGATAACAGAGAAAAAGAAACACTAGAAGATACAATGGAAGAAATAAAAAAAATACAGGAAGAAACAGGAAAAGAAATAAATATATGTTTCGATCACTGGGGCGCTGCTTCGACGATTATAGAAATCGCTGAAATGGTAAGCCAAAATAAAGACATTCATTTAATACTTGCCAAAATAGGCGGAGAAAGAGAAAGCCAGGTAAAAGCTGAGCAAATAGCGTTAAATGCAATGAAGGAAAGCTATACATTTACTCCAAAACACAATACAAAAGAGGAACATGAAGGAGAAAACAATGAGTGAAGAACAATTTAAAATTTGGAAACAAGTAGAAGCAAAAGGCTTAGAAAAACTTGAAAAAGTAGAAAAAGCATTAGCAACAACGGAAAAGGAAGGCTTTGAAGAAGCGCATAAAGATTATTGCGACTTTATAGAAAAGCTGGCAGAAACTACAGGACTGACAACCGGGGAACTGGACAAACATTTTACTAAGCTGTGGGCGGAGAAGAAACCGAAGAACTTTTATTTTACTTTTGGGAGTTCCGAAGAGTTCCCATATACAAGAGGACAATACTTAATTGTAAAAGCACAGGACATTAGAGAAGCCGCTGAAAAGTACAAGAAAAAGTACCCGAGTCATTACAATGAAGATATTTTAAATTGCGCTGATTATTACAGCCAAAAAGCATGGGACGAAAGAGTAAAAGAATACTACAAAGAAGTAGAACCAGTAGAAGTAATAGAGTAAAGCACCAGGAAGAAAAGGAAAATGAAAGAAGCGGAGAAGATAACGCCAATAACTGACGGGTTCTATGTAAGGCGGACGGGCGGAAACACAACGGCGGGCGGTTGGTTTAACCGTTGTACTTCCAGGTGCATACAAAGCGGGAAACCTTGCCCGATGTTTGAAACATGTAAAGTGAAAAACGAAGTTAGAGAGATTTTATAAAGCACCAGGGCGGCAGCAGTCGCCCGGCGTAATGTAGCCTACTACGGTAGCCAGTTCCAAGCCTGGAAAAATACAGAGGACGCGCGCAGAAATAAAAAAGAAAGGAAACGGCAGCCAGTAAAAATAATAAATGAAGAAAATACTTATAGGCGGCAGCCCATGCACGCATTGGAGTATAGCGCAACAATCAGAGCGAAGGGAAACACAAGCGGAAGGGTTAGGCTGGGAATTGTTTAAAAATTATTTAATAGCAAAAGAAAAGTTTAACCCCGATATTTTTCTATACGAAAATAATAAATCGGCAGCAAGACAGATAAAAGAGAGCATACACAGCCTTTTAGGTGGCGAAATGATTTATATAAATTCGGGACTTGTAAGCGGTCAAAATAGACAGAGATTTTATGTACATAACATAAGTGGCGTGAAGCAGCCGGAAGATAGAAAAATAACGGCAAGTGAAGTATTGAAAAATTGTGGGATAGCGTTCGGAGTTAACGGAGAAGGAAAAGCGCATTGTATAGACGCTAATTATTGGAAGGGTTCAAATATTAAGCAGACGTTAACAAAACATAGAAGAACCATGGTAGCGGAAAGAGTAAGCAACGAAGGGGAAAAAACCTATAAGGTTATTAAAGGCGAAATAGTCTTTAACGGCGAATCGTACAAAACAGATTTACCGGACGGGCTATACAGAATAAGAAATATGTACCCTATTGAGTGTGAAAGGTTGCAAACATTACCAGATAACTATACAGCGGGCGTAAGCAATACAGAGAGATTTAAGGGAATCGGTAACGGCTGGACGGCAGAAATAATTAAGCACATATTAAGGGCGGCAAACATACCGAAAGAAGAAGAATTATTAGTACTTTCGCTGTATGACGGAATAGGGACAGGGCGTTATTGTCTTGATAGCTTAGGTTACAAGAATATCAAATACTATGCGTATGAGATAGAACTAGCACCGATAAAAATAGCGCTGAAAAATTACCCGGACATTATAGAATGTGGCGACGCGTTCCAAGTACGGGAAGAAAATTGGAAGATTGAAATATAAAGCACTAGGGCGGCAGCAGTCGCCCAGCAAGTGCCGTTAGCTCAGTTGGTCAGAGCGCCCGGCTCATAACCGGGCGGGCGTGGGTTCGAGTCCCACACGGCGCATTAGTAGCAAGGACGGCAACCTTGCAGCAGCGATAGCAAGCAGACAGCTTAAGCTGCATACTGTGATAAAAATAGCAGCGGGTACACCAGCTAAAGAGTGTACAGACGTATAACAAGTTTTTCTACAGCTTTTTTAATGGGAAAAAGCGACTACACAGTAAATAAAGCCGGAACGGAGAAGTACAAAAATGAAAAAGAATCATTCGCGCGCGCCACCTGGTAGGGAAAAAACCTAAACCCGTAATGCAGCCTACCAAGGTAGCCAGTCCCAAGCCTGGAAGAAATGCAGAGGGCGGAAAATACATAGAAAGGCGGGATAGATTGAGGGAAAACAACATAAAACCAGCGGAAGCAGCGGAGATATTGGGCGTTTCGCCGCAATTTATCCGGGTTGCTATGCAAATGGGGCAACTTCCGATAGGAATAGCCATAAAGCTTCCTGGTTCAAGTGAGTACACGTATCAGATCAGTGACAACTTATTACAGCAGCGGACTTCTAAGAACGTAGCGGAAGAGATTAAAAGAATCAGAAGCACGAACCAAAGATAAAAAGACTGTGGCAGCAGTCGTAAAGCCCTTGTTTATAGGTAAAATCGCGAAAAAGTAACAAAGAGAAGGAGAACGAAGCAGTGAAAAAATGGGTTGTAGAGATTGAGAAGGAAAACGGAAGAAGAGAAACCAGGTTAGTACCAGCAAGAAACAAATGCACAGCAATTAGCAACTGCAAACACGAAAACAAAGAAATTATATCATGCGTCCCATACACCGGGCAGAACGTAAAAGTAAGCAGACAGCGAGACGAAGAAGAATACGGATACGGCGGCTACACTTTCGGTCACGGGTTCGGATATGGAACGGGAAAGGAGCGAAAGCATGGCAGCAGCTATTAGTATGGACAAGAAGAAGGCAAGAGCAGACGAAGCCTTAGAGCTTGTAGGACAGCTTGATACTTCGATGCAGAAAGCCGTCTATATCGCTACTAAAATGTTCCTGGCGGCAAAGGAAACGCCGGAAGAGAAAGGGAAACAGAAAAAATGATATTAAAAAGAGTCGGCAGCATAAAAAATAAGAAAAACAAGAAGTGTCTACAATGTGGGCGCTTAATGGTCGGACTTAAGGACAATGAAGTACATAGATGCGGAGCTTGTGGACAAAAACATTATGTAGACATTTACGGTACAACACTGGTACTTACAGCGGCAGAACGAAAAGACTTAAGACACCGAACAGAACCAAAAAGCCAGGACGACCCGGAAGTAGTACAGAAGAAGAAAGACCAGGACGAATTTAAAAAGCGCCTGGCTGAATTTAGAAGTAAGTGGGGAAGGTACAACAACGAGTGTTAGGACTGAAAATATTTTTATACATAATGGTTGTATTGATGTTGTTAGGAATCATCGGAGCAAGCACTAAATGTAGTAAGAGAATCGCGGGAATGATCGCAGTAGTTTGTATTGCGTTACTTGCCGCGATTGTTGCAAAAGAGAACCAGCCGGAAGTAACAGCAGTAGCGCCGGAAACCGGGAAGATACAGACAGAACAAGACACCTGGGGAACAATTACGGTAACAGACGATACAGGCGTAACACGAGAGTATCAAGGCTGCATACATATTTCCGGCACTTATCCGTATGAAACAACCGAGTATATGGGGTTGTGCGTGAGTATGGATAGCGCGATTGTAACGGGCGAGTGGTCGCCAGGAATGTATAAACTTTACTACGAAAGTGAAGGTAGGTACTGGGAAGCAAAGAACGACGAGAAGGAGAATAAAACCGATGAATAACTATATAACACTGTACGGAGAACCGTTAGAGTATCCGCACCAGGTAAGCGTAGATAAGCAAGGAACAGCGTACTACGGCTTTAGCATTGCAACAGAAAGGGTAAGTGGAATTAAGGATATTACCCAGGTGATTGTAGAAGAAGGTACGCCAGCTTTTGAAAGCCTGGTAGCAATCGACAAAAACAAAGATATTTTACAAATCAAACTTAAGGTTACTGGAAGAATCAGAACACGCAACTTAGAAGGAAAAGAACATAGCAAGCTACATATTTCAGTACGCGCCCAGGAGATCACAGACGAAGAGTACACAGGAGATACAAACGGCGTAATTATGACCGGGTATGTATGCAAAATTGGAGATATGCGGACAACGCCGCGAGGAATCCGTATAACAGATATGGTTTTAGCGTGCTGGCGAGAAGATGAAAGCGGCGTAAGCGATTATATCCCGGCGATCACATGGAACGGAACAGCAGCAAGAGCAGCAGAGAATCTTAAAGTAGGGGACTGTATCGAGGTACAGGGACGTTTACAAAGTAGAGAGTACACAAAAGAGCTGGAACATGAAAAAACAGAAGTAAGAACGTGCTACGAGTTGAGTATTGAAAAATACGAAATGGTAGCAGAAGACTTAACGAAAGAAGCGTAAGCACATACACCCGAAAACGAAGATAGACAAAAAAGAAAAGCCGCTAGGTTATCGGGAAATAACTTAGCGGCTTTGCCGTACAAAGCTGTACTTAAACTCACAAAGATAGTATAGCAAATATCCGGCAAAAAAGCAACTGGAAACCCAGCAAATACAAGGGGTTTAACCAGTTTTCAAGCTTGATAAAAGTATTAACTTTAGGAACAGGAGCAAGGATATATGCCATACATCATAGAGGTAGTACAAGCGGGTAAGACTATAGAGGTAATGAAGTACTATAGCAGTAGGTACGGTAAGAAGGGAATAAAGAGGGGAAAGAGACAGAACCTTACAAAAGAAGAACAGATAAAAGTGAATAAGAGGGCAGCAGAGAAAAAGTTAAGAAGGCTGATAAATGAAAACTTCCAGGAAGGAGATACACACCTGGTACTAGATTACAGAAAGGAGAGAAGACCAGCCGGAAGAAAGCAGATGCGAGCAGATGCAGACGACTTTTTAAAAGAAATGAGAAAGCTGTACAAGCGTCATGGTATCCCGTTCAAATACATTCATGTAATGGAGATCGGGAAGAAAGGGGCGTTACATCATCACTTAGTTATCAATACACCAGAAGAGATAAGCCAGCAAGCTATAGTTAGATGCTGGAAGGGAAGAGGAAGAACGCACCATAACCCGCTAGATGATACAGGACAGTACGCAAAACTAGCGGCATATCTGATTAAGCAGAGTGACGGAATGTTAAGAGACCCGGAAGCATTACAAGGGAAACGCTGGAACAGTTCAAGGAACTTAAGGAAACCGAAGGTACTAAGAAAAGAACCGATAAAAGATAAAGGTTGGTATAACCGTATCGCAAGGCTTCCGAAGAAGTTAGAACAGCAATACATACTGGACGGCGACAGCGTACAGGAAGGAATACACGAAAAGACAGGTTATACGTTCTTTACCTACACATTTGTAAAAATTAACCAAACCTGGAAGGAGACAGAATTAGAATGGGAAAAACTTTAGGAATCGACAGAGACTTAGCAAGAAAAATTAAGAGAATGAGCCGTAAGGAATTAGACGGGTACTTAACGAGAGTAACGGACAAAAGTTACAACAATGGTTACGAACAGGGCTTAGCGGAAGGTATCGCGCTGACTGGACAAGGCTTAGCAGCGGTACTTAAGGAAGAGACAGATAAAAAGAATATCACAGAAGAAAAGGCGGGCGAGATCAAAAAGGCAGTAGGTACATATATTGCGAAAGTGCCGGAAAAGGCAAGCGAGAAGGAACAGAGAGAAGGGGAAAAAGATGATTAAAGCGATCTATCTTACCGGGCTTGTAGTAGCTGCTGCATTTACGTTACTGTGGCTGCTTATAGATGATATGAGAAGAGAGATAAGAGAGGTAGAGGAAGGGTACTACAGAGAAAAGCTAGAAGGAAAAGATAAAGCAGCGCTTATAATTGCAGAAATCGGAACATCACTAACCGTAGGGCTTATGTGGTGGCTTGCGATAATAATTATTATAGGCGTAGCAATAATGATAATCACGGGAGAAGACATATAAGCATGAATATGACGGAATCAGAAGACCAGGCACAGCGAAACGTATTCGACTGGGCAAGGTGGCAAAAAGGGAAATACCCACAGCTTAAGGCTATGTACCATGCAGCAAACGAAGGAAAGCGAAGCGTAAGAGCCGGAGCAGAACTTAAGCGCCAGGGAATGAAGCCAGGCGTAAGTGATATCTGCTTACCGTATGCTTCGGGAAAATACAACAATCTGTATGTAGAACTGAAAGTAGGAAATAACAAAGCTTCAGACAATCAGCTTAAGTTTATAGATACGATAAATGGAATTGGCGGAAAAGCAGTTATAGCATACGGAAGTGAAGCTGCTATAAGCGTAATAACTGCATACCTGGAAGGGACGATAGATAGCTTAGAGATAGCAAGCGATACATACCCGCCGGAAAAAGCAAAGATTACAGAGCGGGCGAACAAGAAGAGATTTACAGGTTTTTGCGGCGCAGATTGCAGAGAATGTAACAACAAAGGCTGCTATGGAAGAAAAGTGGACGATATGTTAAGCCCAGGACTACTACCAGCAACGTAAAAAACAGTACAAAAGATAAAAAGCTTGTAACTGCTTATGGTTATATGGCGAAGCGAGGAAATAATATGTCACACACGAAACACGGAAACAAAGCACCAGCGGCGGAGCGGGAAGCTGCCGCCGCAGAAAGGGAAGGTTTACAAATGAAGGCGATTGAATGGTTAAGAGGAAAATTACATATTGAGCCGGACGAAAGAAAGATAGGCAAGAAATATTATGAAAAATGCGATAAGGGTACAGCTACAGAACTGGAAGCGTCTTACTCTACATACATGATATTGAAAGACAGGGGATATGAGCCGGACGATATTTTAATATTACTGGAAGAAGATAACGGGAAGTTTACCGGGAAGAAGCTTACAGTACAGGTATACAGCACAGAAAGAGAAATAGAAGGCTTGTTAGATGGCTACTGTGTCTTAATGGTCGAAAATATGGGCTTAGCAGCGTGGAAAGTGAAATAAAAGAAAGTGAGGTAGAACGAATGAGAACAGTAGCAGTAGTAAATTTAAAGGGCGGAGTTGGAAAGAGTACAACGGCTATTAACATGGCTTTGATTATGAGCCAGGCACACGGGAAAAACGTATTGCTGATAGATAACGACTTCCAGGCGGCAGTTACTAAATTCTTCGGAAAACACAGCTACGATAAGCCGAGCATGGAAGACGTACTTAGAAATCCGATACTATCAGCAGAAGACGTAATTATACCGAGTGGGCGCTGGGGCTTAGATATTATCCCGGCAAATATGAACATGATCGCGGCAGCAGACGACCTTATAACGGATAAAGATAGCGACCAGATAGGGCGGATAAGAAATATCTTAGAACAGGTAGAAGAAGAATATGACTACTGTATTATTGATTGCCACCCGAGCGTAGGGATAGAAGTACTTAACGCACTGGCAGCAGCGGAAGATATTATTATACCGATTAAGGCAGACAAGAACGCTTTAGATGGAATGGAAGAGCTAGACGACATTATACAGGAAATCAGACCGTATAACGAAAAGCTGGAAAGCGTGCGCTGCCTGGTAACGATGTATACGAAAGATATCGACGTAATAAAAGGCGAGGAAGTCTTAAGAAATAGTAAATACGACGTATTTAATACGCATATCAGACATAGCAAGAAAGTAACAGCGTGGACGTATGAGAACGGGCAAAGCCTGTTAGAGACAACACCGAGAAGCGCAGCGACAAGAGATTATAAGAACCTGGTATTAGAGTATATGGGAAAGAGGATATAAAGATGTTAAAAGTAGGAGATACAATAAAATGCGCAGATAAAGACGACTTAGTAGAGACGCATAATATATTACAGCGACAAGGGTATGATACAGATTTCCTATACGAGAAGGACGGAAAAAAGGGCTGTGGCTGGAAATAAAGAAGGTAAATAAAAAATGCTGACAAAAGATGTTAAAAAAGTTTAAGTTTTAGGGCTATAGAAAGGAGAAGACAATGGGAAAGATTGGCATAGGCGACAGACTTAACGCAAACAGCAAGAAAAATATTATTTTCGCAAAGGACTATAGAAAGGTACGCTTAGACCCGCGTACACTGATTCCGTCGGAGCATAACAAATACAGCCAGGACAATATAGAAGAGCTGGCGGATAATATGCTTTTAGTCGGACAGCTACAGGAAATCATAGTAGGGCGCGTAGATGGACAGGACAGAATAATAGTAGGTCATAGACGTACAGCGGCAGCAGTCCTTAATATTGAACGCGGTCACGATGAATTTAAGCTTGTGGATTGCAAGATAAAGGAAATGAGCGAAAGCTTATTTATGCTGACACTTCATAGTGCAAATATCTTTAATAGACAGCTTAGCGACTGGGAATTAACAAACGGCGTAGCTGAGTTTAAAAAGTACCTGGAACAAGCCAAGGAAGCCGGAGAGCTGGTTATAGAGGGAAAAATGAGAGACTATATAGCGAATGTTACCGGGAAGTCTACAGGTAAAATAAATCAGATCAACAGTATCAATAACAATTTGTGCGAAGAAGGTAAGGAAGCATTTAAGGACGGGAAAATAAACTTTTCTACAGCTTACGAAACGTCCAGGCTGCCGGAAGCAAAGCAGCATGAAGTTATTGAAAACGGAGAGCTGTTAAGTAAAGATGTTCGGGAAATGGTAAAAGAAGAACGAGAGAAGAAAGAAGCGGAAAAGAAGCCGGGCGACGATTACGAACCAGCGCACCCGGAAAGCATTACAAGCTTATGCTATTCTTGCCTATACTACAGTGAGTGCAACGTAAAAACGGGAACTTGTGAAAAGTGCGATAAATACGCAAATAAGACAGAAGCAGAAAAGACGGAAGAGCAGCGGTATGATGAAGAACAGGCGGCAATAGACCGGGATACAAAAGCGAAGCTACGGCAGCAGTCCGATGATAAGAAAATGGAGACGTTACCGAGCGAAGCAGCGGCAGCAGAACCAAAGACACACGTTATACGCCTGGCGGCTATGTACTTCGATGATGTAGCAAGCGGTAAGAAAAGTTTTGAAATATGCAAAGATGCCGGATACAAAGAAGGCGATATTATAGAGTATATGGAGTTCAAAGAGGGACGCAATACAGGAAGAGGGCTTAAGGCAGAAGTAACATATACAGTGAAAGAGCATAGAGGACTAGCAGAAGGCTTTTGCATTATTGGTGTAAGGGTGTCAGAATCTGACACGGGAAAGGAATAAGAGAACGTGGAAGAAAGAAAAATTAGAAAAGGACAAAGAGTAAAAGTGATATGTACAGAAGCCAGGCTTAAGGAAGTAGGCGTAAAGCAGAAACATATTAAGCATATCCTGGGAAAGATAGGTACAGTGAAAGAAATACGGAAGCTGCCGAACACGGAAGATATGTACGCTTACTTTGTGCATTTCCGTTACGTGAATTTAAAAGCAGCGCCAGGAAATAAGAAACCTTACTACGCAATGTTAGACGATATGATAGAGCCTATCAACCTGGAAGTAGTAGGAGAAGAGATGGAATGATTATAGATGCAGAAACCAGGAACGAACTTGTGCAAGCAATTAAAGAGCTTGGAGAGATAACAAGAGCGTGCGCGGAACAGATCAATAAGCAGTTAGAAAAGCTATATGAGACAACGAAAGCAAATACAGAAATGCAAGTGCTAATGATAAGGGCAAGCTTCGGGGACAAGGAAGCGAGGAAGAAGCTACGCAAGATACGGATAAGAGACAGTAAGCAGCAGATCATACGAGCAAGGCAGCGGCAGCAGTTGTTACGTGAGAACCAGGACAAGAGTAATAACTGGAAGAGAATACATGGACTGCCAGCCACAAGAAAAAAACGGTAGCAAAACTAAGCAAAGTATAGCGGGAACACGGCAAAAAGGAATTGAAACATAGAAAACTTTATGGTAATCTATAAGTACAAACGCAAGAAGAATTAGGTAAAGGAAAGCACCCTTTGCCTGGTTCTTCTTTTTTTGTTTGTGTGAACCCTCCCGAGTGCCGCATGAAATCCAGGGCGGCACTATGAAAGAAGAAAGAGAATATGCTAAAGAAGTTATGTAGTTACCCGGGCTGCCATAAGGTAGTAGATGCTGGGACTAAGTACTGTGATAGACACAGGAACACGGACAAAGAGAAGTACAGAGAATATAAGCGTAAGCGCATGGAGAACGAAGAGGAAGCCCGGCGGCAGCAGTTTTATAATAGCAAGCCCTGGGAAGGATTCAGAACGAGCCAGGCAGCGGCGCAGTTTGGTATAGATATATTTGAATACTATACCACAGGAAAGATTATAGAAGCAGAGCAGTACCACCACATAGAAGAGATAGTAGAAGCATGGCATAGAAGACTTGATAGAGACAATGTAATAGGGTTGAGCGAAGCGAACCATAGACGCATACATAAAGAATATGATCGCGGCTACATGGCGAAAAAGAAGATGCAGCACACACTTTACGATATGCTACAGCGCTTCCGGCGTGAGTTCGGAGACAGCGGGGGGATATAAAAAGTTTTTAAAGCCTTTTTAAAGTCCCGAGTTCAATCTGTTGTGAAAAAAAACGCCGATTTTTTATATAGGGGGGTGTCTGAGAAGGTGGCAGTATGGCAAAAGAAGAAAAAAAGACGGAAAAAAACAAGCCGAAGCCTTGCCCGAAGTGGCTAAGTGATGCGGCTAAAAAAGAGTGGCGAAGGATAGCGAAAATCTTCGCAGAAGAAGAAAAAGAATTTACAGACAAAGACCTTAAAGCCCTAGAAGCATATTGCACGAACTATGCAAAGTGGCAGAAATGCGAACAGATCATAGATGAAAAAGGGTACAGTATGGAAGTGGGCGATAACGGATACGAGCAACAAAGACCAGAGGTAAGTATAGCAAACAAAGCACAGACAGAAATGAGAGCCTGGGCGAAAGAATTAGGATTAACACCAGCAGCGCGACAAAGAATGAAAGCAGAGAGCGCACAAGGCGAAAGCGGCATAGACGCAGAGCTGGACGGAATGATAGCACATGATTAACAAGGAATTGCTTTTGGCTGCCTGGTTGGAGAAGTTACAAAAGAAGTGGGATACGGAAGAATACTACTACGATGTAGAGGAAGCAAAGAAAGTATTTAAGTTCGTGTCGAAGTTGACTAATGACAGAGGAGCAAGCCGAAACTTTGACTTATTAGAATTTCAGTTTGAAATAGTAACAGAAATACTATGTGTGAAGCGAAGGGAAGACGGTAAGCGAAAACATAGAGAAGCACATATAAATATACCGCGTAAAAATGGTAAATCATTTCTAGCGGCGATTATAGTAGTGTACCTATTTTTCTGCCAGCGGCATATCTTCGGCGCGCTTTTTATTTTAACGGCAAATACAACCAAACAGGCGGGCGAGCTGTACGGAACGGTAGAGCATTTCATAAAAGCAAATAAGACACTACGCCGCTACTGCAAGATTACAAGCAGTACGAAAACCATTATACGAAAAGATAACGGTAATAAGCTTATGGTGCTGTCGTCAGATGCAGACAACGCCGACAGTTTTAATGATTATGTAGCCGTCCTGGACGAGATACACCAGGCAAAAAACGACGAAATGTATGGAAAGTTAAGAACGGGGCAAGGAGCATGGGACGAGCCGCTAATAATGACAATTACAACGGCTTCCAGCGGAGAAGACCCGGCAAACCCGGAAATGCAGCTTTACACTATGGCGAAGAAAATAGAAGCCGGGGAAGTGAACGACCCGAGCTTTTACTACAGGATTTACGAAGCTGATAAGGATTGTAATGTAGAGGACGAAACACAATGGTATAAATCAAACCCGGCGTTAGGAGTATTTAGAAAACTGGAAGACCTGGCGAACTTTGCAAAGCGTATAAGACTTATGCCTTTACAGGAAAATATGTTTAGGCGTATGTTTTTGAACCAGCACGTAGCGTTAGACCATGAAAAAGGTGCTATAAATATGGATTTGTGGGACTTGTGTACGAAAAAGGTAGACACGAAAGACCTAGAAGGCTGGAAGTGCTGGGGTGGCTTGGATTTATCAAGTAAAAATGATATTACGGGCTTTGTCCTGGTATTTTATGAAGAGACAACCGGGCGATTTATCGTAGTACCGTACCTGTATACGCCGAAAGAAACGGTAGCATACAGGCAGCATAAGGACAATAACCCTTATGAATACTGGATAAAAAAAGGCGATTTGATAGCTTTAGACGGAAAATATGTAAATTTTGAACGCTTCTTAGACCATGCGGTAGAACTGGACGAAAAATACAGGATAGAACAGATAGGCTTCGACCAGTGGGGAAGTACAACAATCATAAACAGATTAGAAGACCGCTGGGACGTTATACCGATAGGACAGGGAACTAAGACCATGACACAGGTTATTAACGATTTTGAGAACCTATTAGTAGACGAAAGGCTGATTATTGCAGAAAATGAGTGCTTCCGATTCATGGCGAAGAACTGTATAGCAGTTTACGACGAAATGTTAGGAGTTAAGTACAGCAAGAAGAAAAGTAAATTTAAAATCGACGGTGTAATAGCTATGCTTATGGGCTTGCTATTGTGCATCGAAGAAAATGGTATTGAACACTATAACCCGGTGGAATACCTGGACGCGATGTAAGAAGGAAAAAATATGCTTAAGAAGTTAAAAAACATAAAGAAAAAAATAGTGATCGCAGACGGGCTATTATTGGCAGCTATGGCGGTAGCGTTTGGGACGACATACGACATAAACCCGCATATCGGTATGTATGTTTTAGCTGCTGAGCTGGCAGCAGTCGCGATTATGATAGTAAGGAGTGGTAAAAGTTAATGTTTTTGGATTTTTTGGAAAAAAGAAGCGAAGAAGTAGACGATACGCCGCGACTTACGGACGAAGAAAAACTTTTTTTAAAGGTTTTCGGGATAGAAGAAGACCAACCAGCGGCGGCAATGAAGGAAGCAACCTACTTTACCTGTATAAAAAAGCTGTCGGAAGCAGTGGCGAAAACGCCGCTATATCTTACCCAGGACACGGAAACAGGCGAAAGAAGGGCAAAAGAACACCCGTTATATGAACTTTTGAGCTTAAGACCAAACCCGTATATGACGGCGGTAGACTTTTGGAAGGCAATAGAAGCCACCAGGCAGCACGAAAGTATAGCCGGAGCGGTAAAAGTGTACGGAAGAAAAGGGAAAATAGAAGCTTTGTACCCTTGCACGATAGAAGGAATCACTATAGACGATGCGGGTGTACTCAGATCAACCAAAAAGCATAAAGTTTTAGTTGATTTCAAAGTACCAGGTACTGGAATGAACGAAAGCGCCTTTTATGAGGATTTGCTGATATTCAAAGGCTTTACTATGGACGGAATCAACACGGAAGCAGTAAGGACTATCGTAAAAAGCACGATAGACGTACAGATTAAAGCGCAGAATTACCTTAATACGTTATTTGATAACGGGTTGACTAACAAAATGGTAATACAGCTTACAAGCGATATAAGGGACGAAAAAGAGCTTAAAAAGATACAGGAAAAGTTTGGAAAGCTTTACAGTAAAGGGAAACGCATCTTTACAGTACCAGCGGGATTTAATGTACAGCCCGTTAATTTATCGCTGGCAGACGCGCAATACGAACAGATCAGAAGAATGTCTATTAGTCAGATCGCGGCGCTATTCGGTATAAAAATGTATCAGCTTAATGACTTGAAAGACACAAATAATAATTCGCTAGAACAGCAGCAGTTAAGTTTTTTAGTAGATACATTGCTTATCTTGTATGAGTCAATCGAACAGGAAGTTACGTGGAGCTGTTTAACAAAAGAGGAAAGAACACAAGGGTATAAAGCGAAGCATAACACAAATGTAATATTACGTTCTTCGCCGGAAACACAGCAAAAAATACTATGCGCTTATGTGGCTGGTGGAATTATGAAACCGAACGAAGCGAGGTTAGAACTTGGACGTGAAACCACAGAGGACGGCGACGACCTTATAGTAAATGCGGGTGTGCTTAAGCTTAAAGATTTGGGAAAGGAGATAAAGGGTAATGCCGAAGAATGAAACACACAACAGGGAAGAAACAGTAGGAATACAGGAAAAAAGAAATTATGTAGCAGCCCAGGAAATACAGCTTGAAGTAAGAGCAGCGGCAGAAGGCGGAGAAAGCCGGACGATTGGCGGATATGCAGTTAAGTATAATACGCCTGTAGTTATTACTGATCGCTGGGGCGACAAATATTTAGAGGAAATCGCCGCCGGGTGCTTCGATGAAAGCTTAAGCAGATGCAAAGAGAGCGGAAGCGAGATAAAAGCCTTATGGAATCACGACACAAGCCGCCCGCTTGGAAATACGAAAACGGACACACTAAGATTTAACACGGGGGATACTACCGGGCTGAATTACGACATTGATCTGCCTAATAATACATGGGGAAACGATGTACGGGAAAGTGTGCAGCGTGGAGATGTAGACGGTAGTAGCTTCGGTTTTATCTGCCAGGAAGATAAATGGAGCAAGGTACAACATGAAGGCGAAGAAATGTACAAAAGAAGCATTATAAAAGCGGAGCTGCTAGAAGTAAGCCCGTGTACGTTCCCAGCTTATGACAGTTCACAAATTAACTGTAGAAGTTTTGAACGTATGAAAGAAGATACAAAAGAAGAGCAAAGGCTGGAAGAGCTGAGAAAAGAAGCGAGACTACTAGAAATCGCAGATAAAAACAATAAGGAGTAACAAAATGACAGTACAGGAATTAAGAGAAGCGATTACACAGAAAACAGAGGAAATTAACGGATACCTGGAAAGCAGAGACGCGGACAAGGCAGAGGAAGCGTTAGCAGAAAAAAGAAAATTGCAGAAATTACTTGCAGTAAGAGAAGCAGAAGACGACGAAGAGCGGGAAGACCTGGGAAGACAGAGAAAACAGAAAGAAAGTAGAACCACAGGAGCAGTAAGCGAGTTGAGAGCTGCCGTTAAATTTGCTTTGCATGGAAAAGCGGCATTAACAGACGAAGAAAGAGCAGCGGTAAACATTGACGGAAACGCCGCTATTCTGCCGGAACAGTTTGTAAATGATATCCAGGTATTAAGAGCTGGATTCCCGAGCCTTAAAAACCATTGTCATATCATTAAAGCAACTTCTAATCATGGTAAAATGCCATTTGCAAAAATTGGCGGTAAAAAGCTGAAAAAGTATAAATCTGGAACGAAGCTTACAGGAGAAGCAGCAAATACAGAGGACATTCAGTACAACATTGAAAATTACGGCGCACTTGTACCAATCGCAAACGATTTACAGGAAGACGAAGCCGTTAATATCGTACAGGAAGTTATTAAGCCGGACTTCGCGGAAGCTGGGGTTAATACTGAAAATGATGAAATTATGCAGATCGTAGAAGGAAGTGCGGTAGACAAGTCTACAGGTGCGAAAGATTGGAGAGATGTAAAGAAAATCATTGACGGAGTATTACCGACACTTCGAGGAAGAGTAGTAGTAATTACAAATCTTTCCGGCAGCGTGTACTTGAAGTCCCAGGAAGACAAGAACGGAAGAAACTTAGACCTGGTTAAAGAGGTAAATGGTAAGGAATACTTCCAGGGCAAAGAACTTATTACGCTGAGTGATGAAGACATTACAGCAAGCGCTACAGGAAAAATGATTTTTTATGTAGCAAACCTGTATGCGCTGGTTAAATTCTTCGAGAGAAAAGGCTATACAGTATCCACGGACAAATCTGTTTTCTTCGAGTCTGACGAACTGGCATTAAAAGTACAGGAACGCTTTGACTGTGAGAAATTGGACGAAAGAGCAGATTTTAAAGTAGAATTCACACCAGCGTAGGCGGTAGATCATGGCGATCACATTACAGGAAGCGAAAGAATATTTACGTGTAGGATATGACGACGATAACGACTATATCACAGAGCTTATAGAAATATCAGAAGCTTATATAGACGGTTGCGTAGGTACTGCATACCGGGAAAAGAATAAGTATAGCTGTGAAGAAGAATATAAGAGAGGGTGCAGACTTGCTACCCTCTTACAAAAGAAAATAATAAGCGATATGTATGATATTAGAGGGACTACCGTAAGTAATAATACAAAACAGGATAACATTACAAAAACTATACTAGATAAGCTGGCGAACGTGGGGTAGTGATATGTATGTAATGATACAGAAACGAGAAAAGACTGTAGAGAAGGGGCGACCAGTAGAAAAGTGGAATGATTACTTAAAATGCTGGTGCGAAGTGAAAAGCTTATACGGGAAAGAACTGTATACAGCACTGGAAGCAAAGCTAGAAAATGTAATGAACTTTGAAACGCGCTATTGTAAAGCCCTGGAAGCATTGAATACGAAAGAATACCGGGTAGTATGGGGCGAACGCATATTTAAGCTTATCAATGCAGATTACGGAAAGTACGACCGTAAAAAAGTAGTGCTTAAAGGACAAGAAGTAGTATGAGTTTCAATATCACTATGAATTTTTTAGGACTGGACGAAGTGCAGAAAGAAATAGAAAGACTCAGTACGGAGTCAGAACTAAAAGCCCTAAATAAAAAGATTGTAAAGAAAGCCGGAAAAGTTGGCTTAGAAGAATCAGAAGGGCAGATAAGAAAGAAAGCATACAGCAAAAACCCTATGAAATCCGGGCGACGCGGCAGCAGAACAGGGCAGCACGCGGCGGATAATGTGCCGGAAAAGGGAACAACACAAAGCGGGAACTATGGAGAAGTTATAGGCTGGGAAAAAAGTGATACTTCGCCATTCTTCTACATGAAGTTCCATGAATGGGGTACAACGATGCATAAGCCTAAAAAATTCATGCTGGAAGCAGCGCGCCCGACGTATCAAGCACTAAAGAGTATAGCAGAAGAAGAATACGAGAAAGTTTTAAAGGAAAAGTTAGAGGGATAATATGGCACTTCTAAGCGAAAAAGAAAAACAGCAGCTTAAGCAGATTATAGCGGATTATCCGAATAACGAAGACCTGGATTTAACAGCATATATAGCAGAAGTAATAGGTATAACAGGAAAGCACGTAGAAGAAGGCTGGTACAACCAAGATATAAACGATACACACATTACTTTTTACTATATAACGGATACAGACGCAAACCATAGCGACGATAAGAACGAAGCAGAAGAATACTATATACAGGTAGATATATGGAGTGAAGAAGATTGTTTTCTTTTGAAACGGAAAATAAAGAAATTACTTAAGAAGGCGGGCTTTACATATTTTGCGGGGAATGATGATTATGAACAGGATACGAAAATATACCATAAAGCAGCAAGATTTTATTTTTTAATAAATACCGAAGGAGAAGATTAAAGTAATGAAAGTCCAGGAAAATAAGCAGACAATCGAGAGAAGCAGAGTAGTAGGCTTAAAAGATATTTGCGTAGCAGCAGTTACCACAAACGACGCTACAACATATGCAGCGGAAATACCTACCAGGCTGGCGAAAGCAATCACAGCAACTATTAAAGAGACGTTCGAGGTAGAGTACTTATACAGTGACGACGAAGTAGAGGATACTACAGAGACATTTGTAAAAGCAGAGATCGAGTTGGAAGTAAACAGACTGACACCGGGAGATTATGCGCTGTTATTCGATTCTCTGTATAAAGGCGGCTACCTGGTAAAATCAGAGAGCGACAGAGCGAAAGAAGTAGCTTTAGGATTCAGAGCGAAGCAGAACAACGGGAAGTACGAATTTGTATGGTACTATTGCGGAAAAGCAGAGCACCCGGAAGAGTCTTACGAGACGATCAAGGACAAGAAGACGGCGCAGACACAGAAAATTACTTTTACATTCTATGCGAGAAAGAAAGAAGATACAGTAGATGGAAAAGCAAAGCGCTTCTATGCACTTAAAGTAGATGAGTCGCAGTTATTAGAAGAACATACAAACGCTAAAAAAGCTATTGCGGAATGGTTCGGAGCGGTACAGGAATACAAAGCAGATGTAGCAGCGTAAAAAGAGAAAAAAAGGGGCGGTGTCAGAATATGACACCGCTAAAAGGTATAAAAATGAGAATTACAATTAACGAAAAAGAATATGAAAGCGGAAAAATTACAAGAGAAAAATACAGATCATTTTGTGAAACGTTCGATAGCTTTTTGAAGAAAGATGCTAATTCTATGGTTTTCACAGATGAAGACTTAGATAAAATGATTGAATCTATCGTAGTGGTATACGGGAATCAGTTTACATTTGATGAAGCCAGCGACGCGCTGGACGAAATCCCGGATATTCTGCTTAATTTCTCACTTATCAATGCGGAAATACTGAATAAGAGCAATTTACAAGCAGAAAAGACGGCAAAGACAGGGAAAGCAAATATTATTACAATCGGCGGAAAAGAATACGATTGCGGAAAGATTGGAAGAAAGAAATACAAAGCTTTCCGCGAGGTATACGAAAGACTGACGCGCCCGGAGAAACAGACATATACAGATACGGAGCTGGATGAAATGATTAACACTATCGTACTGGTATATGATAATCAGTTTACTTTTGAAGAAGCGAATAAATCTTTAGAAGATGTTTCGGAGATTATTTTTAACTTCGGACTAATTAACGCGAATATCCTTAAAAAGTTTAAGGACGAAGCAGCGGGCGCAAAAAAAAATTTAAGCTCACAGGTGTAATAGATTATTACCTGGAATGTGAGGAAGGAGATAAAAGGCTATACAGAATAACGACATATGCTTACAGAAGATTTATAAAGCTTATGGAAAAAATTAGCCGTACAGATGATGAAGACGACTTATTAGAGCTGTACGCTGCCGTGATACAGGTTGTATTTAACGACAGGGTAGAGAATGAAGAAATAGAACGGCTGGACGTAACAGACATTATAGACACGTTTGGAGCGATAGTAGAAATCATAGATATTTCTGTAAATGAAAAAATAAGGTATCTAGGTACAATGCTGGGCGGAACGATGGAAGAAGACCAGGGTAGTGCGTTCGATGAATACGACCAGGAAAACGGATACATTGAAGAAACGACACAGGAAGATGTATGGAGATCATACGGGGATAACCTAGACGCTATCCTACAGATATGTATAAAAAGTATGCGGAACAGCTATAAGGAGTGCTTAGAATCAGATTTAAGCGACTTATTGGACTACGTTGTATTTCAAGTCGAATATGACCGGGAAAAGTAGACATAAGGAGCGTAATAAATGGCTGGTGCAAGTCTCAGAGTAGGGGCGAATACAAGCGAGTTTACCAGTCAAATGAAATCAATGCTTACGCAAATGAAGCTTGTTACCAGTGAATACAAGGTAGAAGCAGCACAGGCGAAAGCATTAGGAAATCAAACAGATTTACTTAAGGCGAAAAAGACGGAGCTTACAAGTAAGATTAAGCTGCAAACGGACGCGATCAAGCTACAGGAAACCAACTTAACAGCCCAGAAACAGAAGCTTACAGAACTGATTGAGAAGGAAGACAAAGCAAAGCAGAAGGTAGCAGAACTTACAAAAGCCCACGAAGATAGCGTTAAGGCGACTGGAAAAGACAGCGAGGAAAGCCAAAAACTAAATGCACAGCTAGAAGAAGCAAAAGAAGCACACGCAAAGGCTACAAATGCTGTAAAGAAACAGGAAGACGCGATAGCGAAGAATACGGTTAAACTGAATGAATCGAAAGCGGCGCTTACTGAACAGAATACAGCATTAAAAAACACAGAAGAAGAATTAACGAACGCCGGAAAAAAATGGACTGTTTTCGGACAGGAAATACAGACGGCGGGAAGTAACATGGACGAAGCCGGGAACAAAACTTTGAGCCTGGGCGACGTTATTAAAGCTAATCTTATTTCTTCCGCGATCATAAGCGGAGTAAAAGAACTTGCCAATGGTATAAAGGAACTTGCAAAAGGCGCGATAAGTGTAGGAATGGACTTCGAGAGCGGTATGAGCCAGGTAGCGGCTACTATGGGTATGACTACCCAGGAAATAGCCGGGGGAAGCGAAGCTTATACAAAACTGGAAAATGCAGCAAAAGAAGCCGGAAATACAACACAGTTTAGCGCGACACAGGCAGCAGAAGCCCTTAACTATATGGCACTTGCCGGATACGATGCAGACAAAGCGGTAGAGACATTACCAACAGTTCTAAACCTGGCAGCAGCCGGGGGAATGGACTTAGCGACAGCTTCCGATATGGTAACGGACAGCATGAGCGCACTAGGGGACAAAGCCGGAACTACAGAAAGTTTTGTAGATAAAATGGCGAAGACCTCACAAAAGAGTAATACCAGTGTGCAGCAGTTGGGCGAAGCGCTGCTTACTGTAGGCGGAACGGCTAAGAGCTTAGCGGGCGGAGTTACCGAAGCGAATACCGTATTAGGAATATTCGCGGATAGTGGAACAAAGGGAGCGGAAGGCGGAACAGCGTTACGAAACGTTATCTTAAGCCTTACAGCACCGACAGATACAGCAAAGAAGAAAATGCAAGAATTAGGGCTTGAAGTCTTCGATGCAAACGGGAATATGCGACCGTTAAATGAGACTTTCCAAGACCTTAACGGAATCCTGGGGGATATGACCCAGGGAGAACAGACAGAAGTTTTAAATACAATCTTTAATAAAGTAGATCTTAAGAGCGTAAACGCGCTACTTGCGAACAGCGGTGAGCGGTTCAATGAGTTGAGCGGTTATATAGAAAATTCTACGGGAGCTGCCGAAAATATGGCGGCGACAATGAATGATAACTTACAGGGCAAAATTACAATATTAAAGAGTGGGCTTGAAGGACTAGGAATAGCTGCTTATGAAAAGTTCGAGACACCGTTAAAAAATGCAGTAACAAATATTACGAACGTAATAGGAGATTTGCAAACAGATTTAACTAGCGGAGAACTAAGCGGCGCACTTGATAAGATTGCTACAGGGTTCGGAAACCTGGTAGAAAAAGCTAGTGAAATTATTGTAGCAGTATTGCCGAAAATATTAGAAGGGCTGGGCTGGATAGCAGATCATGGAGACACGATAGCAAGTATATTAGCGGCAATAGGCGCGGGATTTGCAGTATTTAAGGTAGCGTCGATAATTAACGGCGTAGTAACGGCTATACAGGGACTTACGGCAGCGGAAGTAGCTTTAAATACAATACAGAAGCTTGTAAATGTAACAATGGCTGCTAATCCGATGATGTTAATTATTACGTTGGTTGCTACACTGGTAGCGGCTATAGTCGGATTTGTAGCGACAAATGAAAATGCGAGAACAGCGGTAGTAAATGCCTGGAACGTTGTAAAAGATACAATAGGAAAAGTAGTAGGAGAAATTGCAAAATTCTTTACAGAAACAATACCGAACGCACTTAGTAAGGTTGTAGATTTTGTAAAAGATAACTGGCAAGATATCCTGTTATTATTGGCGAATCCATTCGCGGGAGCAGTTAAGTTACTGTATGAGCATTGCGAAAGCTTCCGAAACATTGTAGATAATATAGCTTCATTTTTCCAGGAATTACCGGGGAAAATTTGGGACGCAATCCTGGGCGCGGTTGAGAAGATAGCAACCTGGGGCGAAAATGTAAAGACAGCGGCGACACAGGCGGCAAGTAACGCTATAACAAGCGTTATTACATTCTTCCAGGAATTACCGGGCAAGATTTGGGACGCGATAGTAAGCGCGATCACGAACGTACAGAACTGGGGACAACAGGTATACACACAAGCAACTAATTATATACAGAATACTATAACGACGGTCGTAAACTTTTTATCCCAGCTTCCAGGTAAGATTTGGAACGCGATAGTAAGCGCGATTACAAATATGGCGAACTGGGGGCAGCAGATGTTAAGCCAGGCGAGCGCGGCAGCATCGAATATTTTAAGTAATGTATATTCAACACTTTCACAGATGCCGGGCAGAGTTTGGAACGCAATACAGGGCGCTATACAATCTGTAGCAAACTGGGGAAGCGGACTGTTACAACAGGGTAGAAACGCGGCAAGTCAGTTAGTAAGTGCTGTGATTAACGGTGTAGCTTCGCTACCGTCGCAAATGGCGAGCGTAGGATACAATATCGTAACTGGTGTATGGAATGGAATATGTAACGCCGCTGGCTGGTTCAGACGACAAGTACAGAGCTTCTTTAGCGGAATCGTAGACGGCGTAAAAAATGCGCTTGGTATTCATTCGCCGTCAAGGGTATTCCGGGACGAAATAGGTAAGTACATGGCACAAGGAGCGGGCGTAGGATTCACAAACGAACTTGAAAATGTCGAAGAAGACATAAATAAGAGCCTGGGAACACTTACAAAGAACGTAGCAAAGATTACGCCGATAACAGAAGTTAAGCAGAGCGCGAAAGTAGTAGCACTGAACAATAGAGTAGATACTACAGAGTTTACGGACAATTCAGAGAAGACCGTAATAGTAGAAATTACGAATATTACAGAGCTTGACGGAAAAGAGATAGCACGAAAGACAACGAAGCGAGTAGTTAAGAATGTAACGAAAGAACAGAAAAATAAGCAGAAAGCGAAAGGGGCGGCATAATGAACGGAGTATATTACACAATATACAACAATATTAGGGACAGAGACGCGGGCGTTAAGCCCGTGAGCCGCCCTAATATCCCTACGGCAGAGCAAGAATACGACGAGATAAAAGTACCGGGAAGAGACGGAAATTTATACAGAAAAAAAGGAACGCTAAAAGATATTGCTATCGAGATCACTTATAACTTTCTGTCGGAATGCCCGGAAGACTGGGCGGAAGACTATAGAAGCATAAAGCGGCGCTTTCTTAAGGAAAGTACAGGGATGCTTATGTTTTCGGATGACCCAGGCTATTATTACAAAGTGAAGAAGATTGATATAGGAACAAACGAGCGCCTAGCTAAGCGTATCGGAAAATTCCAGGTAACATTTACTTGCGAAGGATATATGTACCTAACAGAAGGGGCAGAAACCAGGAATTTAAGCAACACACTGTATAATGCTTTTGAAGAGTGCAAACCAGTGTACGAGATCACAGGAGACGGCGTATGCACACTTACTGTAAATGGTACAAAAATTACGGCAAATATCGGCGGGAAGCTGGTAATAGATACTGGGCTGAAACTTTGCTACACGGCGTTAAAGGAAACGGCAAACAGAAGGCTTACAGGGTATTATGAAGACCTGTATTTAAAAGAAGGGGAAAATACATTTAGTGTAAGCCCTGGATTTACAGTTAAGATAAAACCTAACTGGCGGTGCAGATAAATGATAGAGGTATACGTTAAAGGTAATGAGGACTACGAAAGCAATGGAGATATGACCTTAACGCCGACTACGTGCGAAGTAGAACTTACTGTAGAAGGAATAGCAGAGCTTACCTTAGAACATCCTATAGACGACCTGGGGCGCTGGGAATACCTGGTAAATGATAATGTGATAGCAGCACCTACGCCATACTCAAAGAAGCAGCTTTTTAGAATCTATGATTATACAAAGACTGAGACAGAAGTAACGGCTTATGCAAGACATATTTTCTATGATTCTGCCGGGGAAATGCTGGTAGATGTAAGACCGACGGACAAGACAGGGCAAGAAGCGTTAGATATAATCTTAAGCGGCACTAAGTATAAAGCGAAGACAAATATTAAAACGCGATCCACAGCCTACTATATCCGTAAAAACATCATGGAAGCAATCGGCGGGGACAATGAAAACAGCTTTATAAATCGCTGGGGCGGCGAAAGAATGTATGATAATTTTACTGTTATCATAAATGACCGACTGGGCGGGGACTATGGAGCGTGCGCAGAGTTTGGGCGGAATATGACAGGGATAGAAGCGGACATAAGTATAGACGATGTAGTAACACGAATTATCCCGGTATCATACAACGGGCACACCCTGGAAGGGGAAGAACCGTGGATAGATAGCCCACTCATTGAAAGCTATGCAAATCCCAGGGCAGCAGTTATTAAATTTGAAGATGTTAAGTTGCTGGAAGATTGCCAGGAAGGGGAAGAAGGATTTAGTACGCTGGAACTTTTAAGGGAAGAACTTAAAAGACGGTGCACGAAAGAGTATGAAAACGGGCTTGATAAGCCGAAAGTAAATTATAAAGTAGACCTGGTAGAAGTTGCGAATACGGAAGACTATAAAGACTACAAGAAATTAACAACAATAGGAATAGGCGACGACGTATTAACAAAGGACAGAAAGCTTAAGATAAATGTAACGGCAAGATGTATAAGGCTTGTGTACGACTGCATAGAGGAAGAAAACGCAGAAGTTGAGCTAGGGAACTTTATAGAAAATTATTTTGACAAGACAACCAGCGCGGCAGATATTATACAGAAAGTAACCAGGGAAGATGGGACGCTTAAGGCAGAAGAAGTATACGGTAAAATCGACGCTGTAAAGGCACAATTAAAAGCACAGCGCGACATATCGCAACCTTCAGAAGTAAGGGCGGTAATATTTGAAGACCTGGTAGAAGGAAGCCCAACTTACGGGGCTATGTCTATCGGTACAATGGGCTTCTGTATTGCATCAGAACGTACAGCAGACGGGAAAGACTGGGATTGGAAGACCTTTGGAACTGGTAGCGGCTTTTACGCTGATTATATATGCGTCGGGCAGCTTGACGGAGCGCTTATAAAAGCAGATAGCATACAAGCGGAATCTATCAGCATCAACTATAAAAAGTCGGTGGAAACCCATATAAGCGAAGCGGTAAACACTGTAGAGAGAAACTATAAAAATGATATCGACGGGCTTAAAAGCGATTTCAAGAAAACCTACACTACTTTTCAGTATGTAGACGAAACAGCGGGAAACCTGGCAAATGAAGCAGAAAGCAACGCGAACAGCTATACGGAAGAAAAACTTAAGAAATATGTTACTACGGTCGAAATGGGGACATCAATAAACCAGACAGCAGAAGAGATTAAGACCGAAGCGAGCAAGAAGTATACAACGTATAAGTATGTAGATGATTCCGCCGGAGCAGCAGAAACAAACGCAAAAGGGTATGCGGATA
>ERZ1032794.42-NODE-42-length-28260-cov-16.229356_pt1 | contig 28260 bp, 18 predicted proteins | sample MGYA00516957_ERZ1032794 | MGnify/ENA primary metagenome ERZ1032794 (study PRJEB33719, sample SAMN04262543) | wastewater metagenome | biome: sewage system; feature: street-access sewage; material: sewage | place: Peru: Lima | collected 2013-01-15 ... | reverse complement strand
AACCAGGATGATGATGTTGACGGATTCATCGTTCAGCTTCCTCTGCCTAAGCACATCGATGAGCAGAAGGTGACTATGGCAATAGATTACCGCAAGGATGTAGACGGATTCCACCCAGTAAACGTGGGCAGAATGTCGCTCGGCATGCCTTGTTTCATCTCTGCCACTCCGCTCGGTATCCTCACCCTGCTGCAGCATTACAATATTGAGACCAGTGGCAAGAAATGCGTCATTCTGGGCAGAAGCAACATCGTAGGCAAGCCAATGGCTCAGCTGATGATGCAGAAGCAGTATGGCGATGCTACTGTCACCGTATGCCACTCCCATTCCAAGAATTTGAAGAAAGAGTGTCAGGAGGCAGATATCATCATCGCAGCCATAGGCCGTCCTGATTTCGTGACAGCCGATATGGTGAAGCCGGGAGCCGTAGTCATTGATGTGGGTACCACCCGCGTGCCTGATGCTACGAAGAAAAGCGGTTTCCGCCTGAACGGTGATGTGAAATTCGACGAGGTGGCAGAGAAGTGCTCCTTCATCACTCCTGTTCCGGGAGGCGTTGGTCCGATGACCATCTGTTCGCTGATGAAGAATACGCTGGCTGCCGGCAAGAAGGAATATTACAGCTAGAAAGAAGATAATTATTTCAGAAAGAAGCAGTGCTTAAGTCACTGCATACTTGATTTTTTATAACTCTCTAATTTGTGGGGCAGGGTGCAGTGATGCACTCTGCCTTTTTATCAAGCCGAGAGAAAGAGTGTAAAATGAACAAACAATATTAATCTAAAAATATAGAAACATGATAAAACTAAAGTACATATTTACATCAGCGCTGCTCGTGGCAGCTGCAAGTGCCAGTCAGGCTTTCAGCAGGCAGCAGATGCAGAAGCAAACAGACAAGGATGCCCCTGCATACACCATACAGGGCAAGGACTCCATCTGCCAGATATTCATCTATTCGCCAGCACCCAACCAGGGCTTGCATCTGGCTTATTTCACCGACGATGAGCGTTGGGTGGATGTAGGACAGCTTTGCGCCAGCGACTACGGTCCGTGGGGAGCTGAAAAGAAGATGTATAACCCCTTCGTGGTAAAAGCCAACGACGGCACATGGCGCGCACTCTGGAGCGTGAACCAGCATGCACCGCAGTTTGCCGTAGCCTATTCAGAAGACCTCATCACCTGGCGCCCGCAGGATTATCCCATCATCCGCGAAAAAGGCGTGAAGGATGTGGCTGCCTATCAGATGGATGACGGTAACTTCGACATCTATCTCAAGACATCCAAAGGCAAGCGATACGTACAGGCAAGCAACGATTTCCGTACCTTCAAGGAAGATACGCTGGAAGCTTCTGCCGATGAGATACTCTGGCAGCGCGACACCGCAACCATAGACGGAAAACTCTTCCAGGGCTGCGATTTCGAGGTGCCGGCTGTACATCTCAACTACATTCGCTCCTGGTTCCACGCCCTCTCTGAAGAGGCAAAACTCAACGCCCAGCCGATACCGAAGACCGATGCCGACCTCGCAGCTTATGTCAAGGACAACCACATCGACCTGCCGAAAGATTCGGAAATCCCTGCTAACCTCAGCATCAATCCACAGAAATCCCACCGCATCTCCAACAAGCTGATGGGTATCTTCTTCGAAGACATCAGCCGCGCTGCCGACGGAGGACTCTCTGCAGAAATGTTGCAGAACGGCGACTTTGAGTATAACAAGGAAGACCACCGCCACCAGTGGAATGCCACCACGGCATGGGTGGGGGTAGAGAAAGAGGGCATCGCCACCGAAAACGGGGTGAGCCAGAACAATGCCCATTATACCGTTCTGGGCGCTACACCTATTTATAATATAGGTTGGGACGGCATCGCCATACGTCGCGGAGCTGCCGTTGAGGGCAAGGAGGGTAAGCATCAGCCGGCCATCTACGAGGTGAGCCTGCACGCCCGCTGTTTCGATGCCAAGAAGAAAAATCTCACCCTGGCGCTCGTAAACCAGGAGGGATTGCCGGTATGCCAGACCAAAATCAAGGTGCAGGGCGCAGACTGGAAGGAATATAAGGCGCAGCTCATCGTGACCGATAAATATGAGGGCGAACTCGCCAGCGAAGCCACCACCAAGGAGGGCAAGCTGGGCAAGAACATCCGGTTCGCCATCTTGCCTAAGGGCGAGCAGAAAGTGGCGGTAGACTTGGTAAGTCTCAAACCACAAGATACTTACAAGGGTCATGGACTGCGTAAAGACCTTGCCGAGGCCATTGCCGACCTGAAGCCTCGCTTCGTGCGCTTCCCGGGCGGCTGCATGCTCCACGGTCAGGGGCTCAAGAACATTTACCACTGGAAGGAGAGCGTGGGTCCGCAGAAAGATCGCAAGCCAGCCTACAACATCTGGGGATACCAGCAGACCCGCCAGCTGGGTTTCTATGAGTATTTCCAGTGGTGCGAGGATATGGGAGCCGAGCCGCTGCCTGTATTGGCGGCAGGTGTTCCTTGTCAGAACTCTGTGGCAGATGAGCGCGGAGTGGCTGGTCAGCAGGGCGGAATCCCGATGAGCGAGATGCCGCAGTATATTCAGGACGTGCTAGACCTGGTAGAATGGGCGAATGGCGACCCTGCCACCTCTAAGTGGGCTAAGATGAGAGCCGATGCGGGTCATCCGGCTCCGTTCAACCTCAAGATGATAGGCATCGGCAACGAAGACCTTATCTCTACCGATTTCGAGCAGCGCTACCTGATGATCTGCAAGGCAGTGAAGCAGAAGTATCCTCAGATAGAGGTGGTGGGTACCGTAGGTCCGTTCCACTTCCCGTCTTCCGATTATATTGAGGGTTGGAAGATTGCCCGCGAAAACAAGCGCTGGATTGATGCCGTAGACGAGCATTATTACGAGCAGCCGGGCTGGTTCCTGAACCATCAGGATTATTACGACCATTACGACCGCAAGGCTCCTAAGGTTTATCTGGGCGAATATGCATCTCGCGGTGCCAATGCGGTAGACAATGCGCTGGTTGAGGGCATCCACCTCTGCAATGTGGAGCGCAACGGCGATGTGGTAGAAATGACATCCTATGCTCCTCTCTTGTGTAAGGACGGATACAGCAACTGGCAGCCGGACATGATTTACTTTGATAATAATAATGTACGCGCGAGCGAGAGCTACAAGATGCAGAAGATGTTCGGTCAGCATGCCGGTGACCTTTACATCTCATCCGTGCTCAGTCTGCCGGATGCGCTGAAGAAATATGTGGGCACCAGTGTGGTGAAGGATTCTAAATCGGGCAAAACCTGGCTTAAAGTGGTGAATGCCTTGCCTCGCACGCTGAAACTCTCGGTTTCTGGTTTGGGCAACAAGCAGGTAACCATCGCAGGTAGAAGCGCTCAGGTTTTCGAACTTTAGCTTTCTTCAGAAGATGTTTTCTGATAGAAACGGATAGAACCAATAATGGCTCAGATTATTCATTTTGAGTAAAATAGAATAGAGAAATAGGATATTAAAATGTTCTTTTTCTCCATATTTCATGTTTTACAGCATGAAATATGGCCAAAAATTTGGCAGTTAATAATTTTTTTTATTATTTTGCACCCTGAAAATGAAGTTTTAAGTAATTTATATAAAATCAAATTTTAGAGAGAAAATGAAAAAGTTAGTATTAATGTTTGCTGCTGCCGTAATGGCAGTATCTGCATCTGCTCAGACTACACAGGAGAGCAAGTTCTTTGACAATTGGTATCTTGGTGTAAACGTTGGAGCAGCTACAAAGACTACTCACAATGCATGGTTCAAGAACGTAAATCCTTCAGTAGGTGTACGTCTCGGAAAGTGGTTTACTCCAGTTTGGGGTGCTGCTGTAGAGGCTGACCTCTATGCTCGTAATCGCAACCTGCCTTATACACATAAGACTTTGGTTCGTGGTGCAAGCGGTAAGTTCATCGGTACTATCAATGCAACAAACCTCTTCTTGGGTTACAAGGGCGAGCCACGTAAATTCGAAATCATCCCATTGGCAGGCATCGGCGCTTACCACTCTTTCAATCTTCATAATGGCAACCTCAATGCCCTCACAGCTAACGCAGGTGTTGACTTCGCATTCAACCTTGGCGCAAACAAGGCTTGGCAGGTATATGTAGAGCCATCTATGAATTGGTTCCTTCACGACAACAAGAGTGCTTGCAATGGTTGCCAGTTTGATGTTAACAAATCTGCTTTCCAGGTTAAGGTGGGTGTTAACTACAAGTTCAAGGGGTCTAACAACTCTCACAACTTCACTATCGTAACTCCACGCGACCAGAACGAGATTGATGGTTTGAATGGTCAGATCAACAACCTCCGCAACGACTTGAATAGCAAGGATTCTGAACTCGCAGCTAAGGACAAGCAGATCAAGGATCTCCAGAATGCGCTCAATGAGTGCCAGAAGGCTCCTAAGTATGTAAAGCCAGCTACTGCTACCAATTTGCAGCCAACAGTATTGTTTACTGTAGGTAAGTCAAAAGTAGAGCGTAGCCAGATGCCAAACATCGAGATGATTGCTCAGTATATGAAGAATCATCCAAATGCTAAGGTTGAAATTAAGGGTTATGCATCTCCAGAGGGTTCTAAGGAACTTAACCAGAAACTTTCTGAGGCTCGTGCCAATGCTGTAAAGAACATTCTCGTTAAGACTTACAAGATTAGCGCAAATCGTCTTCAGGCTAAGGGTATGGGTGCTACTGACAAGCTCTTCAAGCAGGTTGAGTTCAACCGTGTTGCTACATTCAATGATAACAATGCAGCTGAATAAAGAAATAAGTAGTTTCAGATATTTGGTCTTGTGACCAGGTCCTCCTAAACTTCGGTTTAGGAGGATTTTTTTTCTTCTTACCTTTCTTACATGTCTGGCCGCCTCGCTTTATACTTTTTCGTCAGGTAATCTTAATAAGATAAGAGTTCAGTGTGGTTAATAAGCTCTTTCTTGTTTTTTTGCACAAAATCAGCAGAAATGAGTATCTATCGTGATAAATTGTAAGCATTTTATTTGTTTTTCTAACAAAAATACGAAGTTTTGTGAAAATTTATACGAAATTAGTTGGCTATTACATAAATTCTCTGTATCTTTGCAGGCAAATTATAACAAATGGGCTCGAAAGAGCCCTTTTAAGCAAGGAAATAAAAGAAAAAAAGATATGAAACATCCATTAAGAAGTAGCGTCTGCACTGAAGGTAGAAGAATGGCAGGTGCCCGAGCACTCTGGGTAGCTGCAGGTATGAAACACGAGCAGTTTGGTAAACCAATCATTGCTATCGTGAACAGCTTTACTCAGTTTGTGCCAGGTCATACCCATCTTCATGAAATCGGTCAGATCGTCAAGAAGGAAATTGAAGCTATGGGGTGCTACGCAGCCGAATTCAATACCATTGCCGTTGACGACGGTATCGCAATGGGACACGACGGAATGCTCTATTCCCTCCCAAGCCGTGACATCATTGCCGACTCTGTAGAATACATGGTCAATGCTCACAAGGCCGACGCCATGATCTGCATCTCAAACTGCGACAAGGTAACCCCAGGTATGCTCATGGCATCTATGCGACTGAACATTCCTACCGTGTTCTGCTCAGGTGGACCTATGGAAGCCGGACGCTGGAAGGGTGAGAACGCCGACTTGATTACAGCTATGATTAAGGGTGCTGATACAAGCGTTTCTGACGAGGAGATGACGCAGATTGAGCAGTGCGCCTGCCCAGGTTGCGGTAGCTGCTCAGGTATGTTTACCGCCAACTCTATGAACTCTCTCACCGAGGCCATCGGTCTGAGCTTGCCAGGTAACGGAACCATTCTTGCTACCCACAAAAACCGCATCCAACTTTTTAAAGATGCAGCACGCCAGATAGTTAAGAACGCTTATGCATATTATGAGGACGGCGACGAGAGCGTATTGCCACGCAATATAGCTACCCGAGACGCATTCCTCAACGCCATGACCCTGGACATCGCCATGGGCGGAAGCACCAATACCGTGCTCCACTTGCTGGCAGTAGCTCAGGAAGCTGGCGTAGACTTCAAGATGGAAGACATCGACCAATTGAGTCGCAAGGTGCCTTGCCTCTGCAAGTTGAGCCCTAACACCCAGAAATACAGTGTACAGGAGTGCAACCGCGCAGGTGGTATCCTCGGTATCCTGAACGAGCTGAACAAGGGCGGTCTGATCAACGGCGCCGTAAAGCGTGTTGACGGCAAGACACTCGATGAGCAGATGAAGAAATACGATATTACCGGCACAGAGATTGATGCCGAGGCTGACAGAATCTACCATTCAGCACCGGGCAGAAAGTTCTCTACCCAGATGGGTAGTCAGGACGCTCAGTGGGAGAGTCTCGACACCGACCGCGCCGAGGGTTGTATCCGCGACCTCGAGCATGCCTACACCAAGGATGGCGGACTGGCAGTGCTCTTCGGTAACATCGCCCAGAATGGTTGCGTAGTGAAGACAGCTGGAGTAGACCCAGTGCTCTGGCATTTTGAGGGTCCAGCCGTATGCTTTGATTCTCAGGAAGATGCATGCGAAGGCATCCTTGGCGGCAAGGTTAACTCAGGCGACTGCGTAGTCATCACCCACGAGGGTCCGAAGGGTGGCCCTGGCATGCAGGAGATGCTCTACCCAACCTCTTACATCAAGAGCCGTCACCTGGGCAAGGAATGTGCCCTCATCACCGACGGCCGCTTCTCAGGCGGTACATCAGGCTTGAGCATCGGTCACATCAGTCCAGAGGCTGCAGCAGGTGGTAACATCGGCAAGATTAAGGATGGCGACATCATCGTCATTGATATCCCTAGCCGCTCCATCAATGTGAAACTCTTTGACGAGGAACTCGCAGCACGCCCACAGCAGCCGCTGAAGCGCAACCGCGTGGTTAGCAAGGCACTGTGCGCTTATGCCCAAAGCGTAAGTTCGGCAGATAAGGGCGGTGTGAGAATCATCGACTAGTCTTCGAGAGTCTTTGAAAAGACAGTTTTTAGAGTCTTTGAGAAAAGAAAAGTTTTTGAATTATTCAGAATAATAACATATAAATGGCAAAAGAAGTAATAACAGGAGCCGAAGCACTGATGCGCTCCCTGAAAAACGAGGATGTTAAAACCATCTTCGGATATCCGGGCGGCAGCATCATGCCAGTGTTTGATGCACTGTACGGTTACACGAGAGGTGAAAAGAAGATGTTTGACCACATCTTGGTACGTCACGAGCAGGCTGCTGCTCACGCTGCACAGGGTTATGCCCGAGTCAGCGGCGAAGTGGGCGTCGCTCTTGTCACTAGTGGTCCTGGAGCTACTAATACATTGACCGGCATCGCTGATGCCATGATGGATTCTACACCAATCGTAGTCATCGCCGGACAGGTAGGCGTAGGTGCCCTGGGTACCGATGCCTTCCAGGAGGTAGACCTCGTGGGTGTTACCCATCCAATCTCCAAGTGGTCTTACCAGATACGCCGTGCCGAGGATGTGGCATGGGCTGTGAGCCGTGCTTTCTACATCGCCCGCAGCGGACGTCCGGGACCTGTGGTGCTCGACTTTACAAAGAATGCGCAGGTGGCTACATGCGAGTGGAAACCAGTGAAATGTGAGAAGGTTACATCTTACAACCCTTATCCTACGATAGATGAAAAGGCGGTGGCTGAAGCTGCCGAACTCATCAACAATGCCAAGAAACCATTCGCCCTCGTGGGTCATGGAGTAGAGCTTGGCGGTGCACATAATGAACTCATCGAATTCCTCGAGAAGGCAGATATCCCTGCTGGCAGAACCCTGCTCGGCCTTTCTGCCCTGCCTAGCAACCACCCGCTCAACATGGGTATGCTCGGCATGCACGGTTCTTATGCTACCAACATGAAGACCCAGGAGTGTGATGTACTCATCGCCATCGGTATGCGTTTCAGCGACCGTATCACAGGCGTGCCTTCTAAGTATGCTCCTCAGGCAAAGATTATCCACCTGGACATTGACAAGGCTGAGATTGATAAGGTTATCAAGACCGATGTGGCTGTTGTGGGCGACTGCAAGCAGAGTCTGCCAGCCATTACCCGTCTGCTGAACAAGAATGTTCACCGCGAGTGGAGAGATTCCTTCGAGGAATACCGCCAGCAGGAACAGGAAAAGGTAATAGAGAAGGATATCCATCCTACAGAGGGACCGCTGCTCATGGGCGAGGTGACCAACGTGGTAACGGAAGCTACTCATAATGAGGCTGTTCTCGTAAACGACGTAGGTCAGAACCAGATGATCAGTAGCCGCTACTTCAAGTTTACCAAGAAGCTGAGCATCGTAACCAGTGGTGGTTTCGGAACCATGGGCTTTGGCCTTCCGGCAGCCATCGGTGCCACCTTCGGAGCTCCCGACCGCACCATCTGCTGTTTCTTCGGCGACGGCGGTTTCCAGATGAACATCCAGGAACTAGGCACCATCATGGAGCAGCAGGCACCGGTAAAGATGATTCTGCTGAACAACAACTATCTGGGCAACGTTCGCCAGTGGCAAGACCTGATGTTCGGCGGCCGTCACTCCTTCACCCACATGATGAATCCTCATTATGCAGAGATTGCCAAGGCCTACGGCATACCATACGATGTGGTAATAGACCGCAAGGACCTTCAGGCTAAGGTGGAGAAGATGATCAGCACCAAGGGTCCTTACCTGTTGGAGTGCGCCATCAAGGAGAATGAAGACATCGTTCCGATGACGCTGCCGGGCAAGAGTGTAGATGAGATGCAACTCGAGTTGAATTATTAAAAGCTTTCGGTTATATATAATAAGGTGTAAATTCCTTCAAGAGGGTGCATCCTCCGAAAAGGAAAGACTCCGAAAAGTAACCGATTATTTTAAAATTTGGAAAAATGGAGAATAACAACGAAAAGAAATTATATACATTGCTTGTTTACTCAGAAAACATTGCCGGTATCCTGAATCAGATTACCGCCGTGTTTACTCGCAGACAGGTAAACATCGAGAGCTTGAATGTTTCGGCCAGCAGTATCAAGAATATACACAAGTATACCATCACGGTTTGGAGTGATGAAGAGCAGATTGAGAAAATCAACAAGGCAATAGAGAAGAAGATTGACGTGGTGAAGAGCGATTACTACTCCGACGACCAGATCTTCATCCATGAAGTGGCTCTCTTCAAGATTTCCACTCCGGTATTGCTCGAAAATCCAGAGGTTTCGCGCACCATCCGCAAGCATGATGCCCGCATGATGGAGGTGAATCCTACCTACAGCACCGTGCTTCTGGCAGGACTTACCGAAGACATCGCCGACCTCTTCCAGCAGCTCAACAGCTACGACTGCCTCCTTCAGTATACCCGAAGTGGCAGAATCGCTGTTACGAGAAGTTTTGACGAACCCATCTCTGATTATCTCAAGCAGAATTCAGAAGATTAGATTTCTTTCATATTTTGATGCCCTTTGTTCCCCTGGCTTCAAACTAGCGGAGCAGGGGGCTTTTTCGGTTTAAAACAACAAGACAAACAACAAGATAAAAGGACGAGACAGGTATTATGGAACAGAAAATATTAGATAAGGTAGGGCGTTACGAATTTCTTTCGGAGCCTTTCCACTGCGATTTCAGCAGCCACCTCTTTATGGGCCATCTCGGAAATCATCTGCTCAATGCTGCCGATTTTCACAGCAACGACCGCGGGTTCGGTATGAACTACCTCATGCCCCGACACAAGACATGGGTTCTCAGCCGACTGGCCATAGAGATGACAGAGATGCCGAAGTCTTACGACCGCTTTGTGGTAGAAACCTGGTGCGAGAGTGCCATGAAATATTTCACATCCCGAGATTTCAAAATCTGCGGCAAGACATCATCATCCGAAGAAGCCAAGGTTTACGGCTACGGCAAGAGCGTGTGGGCAATGATTGATACGGAAACCCGACAGCCTGTTGATATTTTTGAAATTCACGACGGACTCATCAAAGAATATATTGATTCGGAAAAACCTTGTCCTATCCAGGCAAGTTCGAGAGTGAAAATGGGCAAGGATGCCAAGCTGGTGAGAACCATTGACACCTATTATCATGATGTAGATGTTAACGGACACATCAACTCGGTAAAATACATCGAACATATCCTCGACCTCTTTGATCTGGATTATTACAAAAATCACTTTTTGCAAAGATTTGAGATAGCTTACGTAGCAGAAAGTCACCAGGGAGACCAACTTCATTTCTATTTGGAAGAAACAAGTGAGGCAGAAAAAATGCAAGAATACTGCATAAAGATAACAAAAACCGGCAAAAATGACGCAAATGAGGTGGAAGTTGTAAGAAGTAAGGCTAAATTTATTAAAAATTGAAAGAAAAATTTGGTAGTTTCATTTTATTTGCTTACCTTTGCACTCAGAAAATAAGAATAAACCCAGAGCCGCCTTCTTGGATAGGGGGTGGACGGATCAAACAGGCTCTCTTTGGATAAGAATACAGCTCGCATCCGTATGGACAAGTATAACCCGCGGCTCCACAAACGGCAAGCCGCACAAAAAAAATAAAAATTATGGCAGAAATGAATTTCGGTGGCGTAATGGAAACTGTTGTCACCAGTCATGAATTTTCATTGGAGAAAGCACGTGAAGTATTGAAGAACGAAACAATCGCAGTTATCGGTTATGGTATCCAGGGTCCTGGTCAGGCTTGTAACCTTCGCGATAATGGTTTCAACGTCATCGTCGGACAGCGTCAGGGTAAGACCTACGAGAAGTGTCTGAAGGATGGTTGGGTTCCTGGTAAGACTCTGTTCTCTATCGAGGAAGCTGCTGAAAAGGGTACTATCATCTGTATGTTGCTTTCTGATGCCGGTCAGATTGCATGCTGGCCAAAGATTAAGCCATACCTCACACCAGGTAAGACTTTGTATTATTCACATGGTTTCGCTATCAACTGGAGCGACCGTACAGGCGTTGTTCCACCAAAGGATATTGATGTAATCATGGTTGCTCCTAAGGGTTCTGGTACTTCTCTCCGCACTATGTTCTGTGAGGGTCGTGGTTTGAACTGCTCTTACGCTGTATACCAGGATGCATCTGGCAAGGCAGAGGAGAAGACTATTGCCTTCGGTATCGGTATCGGTGCCGGTTATTTGTTCAAGACAACATTCCAGCGTGAGGCTACTTCTGACCTCACAGGTGAGCGTGGCTCATTGATGGGTGCAATTGAGGGATTGTTGGAGGCACAGTATGACGTGCTCCGCGAGAATGGTCACTCACCATCTGAGGCTTTCAACGAGACTGTTGAGGAGCTCACACAGAGCCTTGGCCCTCTCTTCGGTGCTAAGGGTATGGATTGGATGTATGCTAACTGTTCAACAACAGCTCAGCGTGGTGCTCTTGACTGGGCTCCTCGTTTCCGTGAGGCTATCAAGCCTGTAATGGAGTGGTTGTACTACTCTGTAAAGACTGGTAACGAGGCTCAGATTTCTATCGACAAGAACTCTCAGGCTGATTACCGCGAGAAGTTGAACGCTGAACTCGAGGCTATGCGCAACAAGGAAATGTGGCAGGCTGGTGTTACAGTTCGTAAACTTCGCCCTGAGAATAACTAATTTTTTTCTCGTACATAATGTTGAAAAGGGAATGGCCCGAGAGGTGTCGTTCCCTTTTTTCTGTTTATATGGGGGTATAAGTTGCTGGCATATACAAATCTCGCTGCTGGCGTATGCGAAATCCCAATGCTGGCATATACAAAAAGCCCTGAAAAGGCAAAAGCATCTCTCTTCTGAAAAGCTTTTACTCCTTCAGGACTTATAAGATATTAGGGCTTCATTTCCGGTTTCGGTTCAAGCCGGATTTCATCTTCCTCAACATTCATCATATTCTCCACAACCATTTCTTCAAGAACTGCAGCCATATCTTCTGAATCATATTTCAGTTGGTTTAATTCTGTAATGTCATGTGGCTTTCCGTCTTTCAGCAAGTCTAGAATTTCTGATATAATAGTTTGCTTCTGGGGTATTTTGTGGTCTATGCAGACATCACATATCCCGCAGTCGTCCTTCATTTTCGTTTTTTCGCCAAAATAACTCAGAAGCTGGCGCGAACGGCAAATGCTGTCGTTCTTTGCATAACTGATAATGCTCTTGATGTGGGCAGTAAACTGTTTCTTGCGTACTTCCCATACCTCCTCAGGGATGATAACTCTGAAACCATCTTCCCTAGGACGCGTGTAGCTGATATAAGGTGTCTTGCGGCGGGGAATGAAGTCGATGATGTGGCGGGCACTCAGATTTTTCAGAATCATGTATACCTGCTGACGGTTTAGTTCGCTTACACGCTCTATCAGCGACTCATCAATGTAAACATAGTCGGTAAACAGACCGCCGTAATTACGCAGAAGCCCCGTAATAACAGACTCTTCCTTCTCCGAAACATTCTCTAGCAGATAGAGATCATTTCGGCTGATGTTAAATCTGATTCTTGCTTTTCCGTCAGGATTGTCCTCGTAGTGGATATAGCCTGAGCGCTCCAGAATGCGCAGAGCCGAATCTACGCGAGTAGGGAAGTACTTGTAGGTGAAGCAGAACTTCTCTATCTCGAACATGAAAGTCTGTCCCATTCCGCTTCCAACTGCCACCTGGAAAAAGTAAGCAAGATGCTCGTAAACGTCTTTGATGAATTCTTTGTCTGGAAAGGTTTCGTCTATGCGTTTCATGAGTTTGTTTTCATCGCTCTGGTTGTAGAGCAGCACAGCATAAGCCTTTTCGCCGTCTCTTCCGCCTCGTCCCGCCTCTTGAAAATAGGCTTCCAGTGAATCTGGACAATCTATATGAATTACCATTCTCACATCTGACTTGTCTATTCCCATGCCGAAAGCATTGGTTGCTACCATTACCCTTATCTCGTCATTTTGCCAGTTTTTCTGTCGGATATCCTTCACGTCGGAATCCAGTCCGGCATGGTAAAATGTAGCAGAAATACCTTGTTTGTTCAGAAGTCCTGCCATCTCCTTGGTTCGTTTTCGGCTTCTCGCGTAAATGATTGCTGAGCCTTGGGTACACTGCAGGATATGAACCATTTCGGTCAACTTGTCGTTGGTGGTGCGCACCACATAGGCAAGATTCTTGCGGGCAAAACTCATTTTAAATACGTTTTGCTTCTTGAAGTGAAGTTGGTTCTGGATATCTTCTACTACATCGGGAGTGGCCGTAGCTGTAAGAGCAAGGACTGGTACACCGGGCTTCATATCTCTTATTTTTGCAATTTCGAGATAAGACGGGCGGAAATCGTAACCCCACTGGCTGATGCAGTGAGCTTCATCTACCGTGATGAAACTCACCGTAATGTGGCGCAGTTTAGTTTGGAACAATTCTGAAGAAAGACGTTCTGGTGAAACATACAGAAACTTGATTTCACCGAAAATACAATTTTCCAATATTCGGAGAATCTCTTGGCGCGACAATCCTGTGTAGATGGCTTCAGCCAGGATGTTGCGGGCCTTGAGATGCTGTACCTGATCCTTCATTAGCGCAATGAGTGGAGTTACCACAATGCAGACGCCCTTTTGGGCAAGGGCTGGAACCTGGAAGGTGATGGATTTACCGCCACCTGTAGGCATAAGACCGAGGGTATCCTCACCTCGGGCTATACTCTCGATGATGTCTCGTTGTATGCCGCGAAAGTCAGGATACCCCCAATATGTACGTAGTATTTCTTGATATTTATCTGCCATTTTTTGAAACTTTTGCCCTTGCAGATTTCGATGCTTTTGCGTCCTGACGGATTTGCTCTACAAATCCGTGTAATCCGAGTAATCAGTGCCTAATCCATGCATAGGGCTAAGTACCTCATCCTTCGTTTGGACGGATGTCTTCTATCTGAAGTTGAACTTGGTTTTTCTTAAAAATATTCTCTTCTATGGTGAAGGCTATGTCGAAACTTCGCTTACTCTTGATGTAGCGGGCAGCTGCACTCTGACCGAAAGCGATGCCGTTTAAGACCGTGCTCGATTTTGAGTCTACCAGTTCCAACTTGATGTGTTCCTGTTCTCTGCCCACCACCTTGCTGGTACCATAATCATATACCCGGTTGGTGCAGAAAATAGGTTTCTGGTTACATGGACCGAAAGGAGAGAAGCGCTTCAAGTCGGCCTGCAGATGCTTGGTAATGTCTTTAAAGTCAATTTCAGCATCTATGTTGAGCATCGGTTCTGTCTGTTGAGGCGAAATATGCTCTTCTACATAATGCTGGAACCTGTCTCTGAACTCTCTAACCTTATCCCACTTCAAGGTAAGTCCGGCAGCATAGGTATGACCACCGAAATTGAGCAGGAGGTCGCGGCAACTCTTGATAGCTGAGTAGATGTCAAATCCCGTTACGCTACGTGCTGAACCTGTAGCCATATCACCATCCCGGGTCAGAACAATGGTAGGGCGGAAGTAGATTTCGGTGAGTCGGGAAGCAACAATGCCAATGACTCCCTTTTTCCAACCTTCATCATAGAGTACGATGCTGGAGTTGTGTTTCATGCTTTCCAGACGCGATACGATGCCGTTGGCTTCTTCAGTCATCTGCTTGTCTATGTCTTTGCGCTGCTCATTGTACTCATTGATGTGTCTGGCCATGCGCAGGGCTGAGGAATAGTCTCTTTCTACCAGCAGATCTACGCTCAGCTTGCCGTTCTCCATTCTGCCTGAAGCATTGATGCGGGGACCAATCTTGAACACAATATCGCTCATAGAGAGCTCGCGTCCGTTCAGTCCGCAGATGTCGATGATGGATTTCAGACCGATACTTGGATTGGTATTCAGCAACTTAAGACCATGGAAGGCGAGTATTCTGTTCTCATCTACTACCGGCACAATGTCGGCAGCAATACTCACGGCGCAGAAGTCGAGCAGAGGAATGAGCCTGGAGAACGGAATGTTGTTGTTCTTGGCAAAAGCCTGCATAAACTTGAATCCTACACCGCATCCGCAGAGATGCTTGAATGGGAATGGATCGTCAGGACGCTTCGGATTGAGTATGGCCACAGCAGGTGGCATCACATCGTCAGGAACGTGATGGTCGCAGATGATGAAGTCTATTCCCAGACTCTTGGCATATTCTATCTCCTGAATAGCCTTGATTCCGCAGTCTAGAATAATAATCAGTTTTACACCAGTCTGATGAGCAAAATCAATTCCTTTCTTACTCACTCCGTAACCTTCGTCGTAGCGGTCGGGAATGTAGTAGTCGATGTTTGAATAGAATTGCTGCAAGAATTTGTACACCAGGGCAACGGCGGTGCATCCGTCTACGTCATAGTCTCCGTAAACAAGGATACGTTCCTTTCTACCCATAGCATCGTTCAGGCGGTCTACGGCAATATCCATGTCTTTCATCAGGAATGGATTGATGAGATCTGAGAGTTGTGGACGGAAGAACCGTTTGGCTGCAGACTCTGTCGTAATCTCGCGCTTGATGAGCAAATGGGCAAGAACTGGGCTCATATTTAGCTTGGCGCCTAATTCTTCAGCTGCTTTTTGCTGTTCAGGTGTTGGTGATTCGTAATTCCATTTAAAATGCATTTTAATTATTTTTTATTTCTGCCCCCAAAGTTACGAAAATAAAATGACAAAAGGAAATGTTTAGGGAGGAATTTTACTAAATTACCTAGAAATAAGTAAAAATAAGACTTGTTGGCAACCCAAAATAAGTAAATAAGAGATTTTCTTGGCAACAAAAAAGGCAGCAAACTCATCGGTTTGCTGCCCCTTGAATATTTTTGTTTAGGAGAATGTCCATAGAAAACCTATAGACTGTTAACTATAAACTTTTAACTATTAAAACTCTCCTAGATTCCGAGCTTCTTGCGGATGTCCTTAGGAAGGGCGTTCTTGTTAACCATGAAGTCCATAGTCTTGTAAGCTACGAAAGCCTTGGTCATGTACCAGGTTCCCTTGTAGTCACCATACTCGCCCCAAGAGTTCTTAACCATGTAGTACTCCTTGCCGTTCTGATCCTTAGCGATACCGTAGATGTGCATACCGTGGTCGTCAGTTGTCTCCCAATTGTCGAATGCTTCCTGACGCATAGCCTGTGTAGGAACAATCTCAGGAGCATTTACGCCGAGAGAATCAAACTTCTCCTTCTTCTCGTCCTTTGAGAGCTTGAACCAATGGTCAGCATCTGTACCGGCCATAGAGCGAACCTTCTTTACGTCGTAAGCGATGCCGAGACCCTTGCGAGTGAAACCATCTTCTGTTACGTCACCTCCCCAAGCTACAGTATAACCATTGTTTACAGCGTTGTCGATAATCTTGCAGATGTCTTCCATAGGAACGTTGTAGCTCAAAGGCCAGCGCCAGTTATCCTGTACCTCAACAGCAAACTTGCTCCACATTGGGTGATGGGTGTAGCTGGTAATGGTTACATAATCATCAAGATTCAAACCGAGGCTCTGGCAGAAGCTCTGTGGAGTATACTGCTTGCCCTCGTATGTAAACTTCTCAGGAGCCTTACCGATGTAAGAGTCGATGATGCCCTGAAGACCGCTCTTCCAGGCTGGAGAAAGCTTCTTAGCTGTGCTCTTTGCTACTGCCTCTACGTATGGAGTCATTACATTGAAGAACTCACCGAAGTTAGCCAAAGAGTCACCTGTCAATGAACCTGGTGCAGGCATGGCAGACTCAGGTACAATACCATAGTGCTGCAAAGCATAGAGTACATCGTAGGCGCTACCACCCTCAGAGAAGCTCACGTCGCCGTGCATTCTTACAGCCACTGTGGCGCGGTCCATATAAGTCTTGTTGGCTACGAACATTTCGCTGAGGTCGTAGGTCTTGCCTGTCTTCTTCAAAATTTCGCTCTCGAAGTAGCTGAGGGTAGAGTAAGCCCAGCACGTACCACTGCGGTTCTGGTCCTTGATGCTAGTGATAGGATTCTGCTTTACTACAGTAAATACAGGTTTGTTCTTTGCTACTTCTGCAGAGTCTGCAGCTTTCTTCGCATTTGCTCCTGTGGCTACCAAAGCCATCAAGGCTGCAACAATCATAGTTTTCTTCATGAATTCTTTTCTCTTTATATTAATGTTCTTGTTATATCTTCTCTCTGATTCCTTATTCCTGAAATGATTTCTCTTTCAGAAATTTTATTCCTTGTTGGCTGCCATGAACTCCTCAACATCTTTTGGATGATAAGGTATGCGGTCTTTGCCCAGGAATCTGCAACCATCTTTGGTGATGAGTACATCGTCCTCAATTCGGATACCACCGAAATCTTTATAGGTCTCAATCTTGTCGAAGTTGAGGAATTCTGCACAGTGACCGGATGCCTTCCAATCGTCGATGAGGGCAGGGATGAAGTAAACTCCCGGCTCGTCGGTTACCACGAAACCTTCCTGCAGACGGCGACCCATACGCAGGCAGTTGGTACCGAATTGCTCCAGATTAGGGCGTACCTCTTCGTCGAAACCAACGTTAATCTGGTCGAGGTTCTCCATGTCGTGAACATCCATTCCCATCATGTGGCCCAAACCATGAGGCAGGAACATGGCGTGTGCTCCAGCCTTTACAGCCTCTTCTGTATCACCCTTTGCAAGTCCGAGCTCCTTCATGCGGTCGAAGAGCAGGCGGCAAACAGAGAAGTGTACGTCTGCCCATTTTACGCCTGGCTTGGCTACATCCAGTGCATGGTCGTGGCATTCTTCTACAATAGAGTAGATTTCCAACTGGCGCTGGCTGAACTTTCCGCTCACCGGCATGGTGCGGGTGTTGTCAGAACAGTAGTTGTTCATAGTTTCTGCACCTGCATCACAGAGTGCCAGTCTGCCTTCTTCCAGTACGTTCATAGATGGATAACCATGCTGAATTTCACCGTGCTGACTGAAGATGGTTGGGAAACTGACCATGGCTCCGTAAGAGTGGGCAATGCCGCTTACCTGACCTGCAACATATTTTTCTGTCACACCCGGACGTACGAGCTTCATCGCTGTGGTATGCATCTTGTATCCGATGACAGCAGCACGCTCCAATTCCTCGATTTCTTCCTGGGTCTTAGTTGAACGCATCTTCACAACAGCCTTAATGAGGTCCATGCTGGCCTCTTCTTTCTGCTGGTTAGGATGGATGCCCAGAAGGTCGAATACCTGCAGCTTGATGTCGTAGCGGTAAGGTGGCAGGAAATGAATCTTGCGCTTCTTCGACATGGCGTCGTTGCAGATAGTCTTGAGCGTTTTCATAGGTGCTGAGTTATGAACGCCTACCTGTGCTGCAAGATCATGAACACTGTCAACGCTTCCGTACCATACGATGTCTACGAGGTCGATGTCGTCGCCAATCAGGGTTTCAATATCGTTGTCTATATCTATCACACCTACCAGACCGTCGCGCTGCAATCCGAAATAATAGAGGAATGTCGAGTCCTGACGGAAAGGGTAATATCCGTTATTAGGGAAATTACATGGTGAATTGTTGTTTCCGAAAAGTATAATTACGCCGCTTTTCACAAGCTTCTTCAGCTTCTGTCTGCGGCTGATGTAAGTCTCTTTGCTGAACATATTTTTAGTTTTTTACATTATTTTGCTTGCAAAGTTAGCAATTATTTCCCAAAAAATACGTATCTTTGCAAGCAAAATTGAATAAAACGCGTAAATTTATAAATAATTAATATAAAAACGGCTTTTTGCTAGACAAAATGTAAGAAAATTGTCTATGCTGCGAGCAAAATATAATTATTTTCAGAATTTTAAAAGCAGAGAGTGTGTTATGAAATTGAATTTGAAAACAACAGGTTTGGTTCTTGAGGGAGGAGGCATGCGAGGGGTCTTCACCAGTGGGGTACTGGATGCCTTCATGAAGCATGATGTTCATTTCCCTTATACGGTGGCTGTATCGGCTGGGGCATGTAATGGCATGTCGTATATGAGCCGCCAGCCTCGGCGTGCCCGTATCTCTAACATCGATTATCTGGCCCGATACCAGTATATCGGTATTCGCCATCTGGTGACTCAGGGGTGTATCTTCGACCGCAAATTGCTCTACGATAAGTTTCCGAACCAGCTCTTACCTTTCGATTTTGATACCTATTTTAAGTATGCCGATGGTTTCGAGATGGTTACTACCAATTGTCTTACGGGCAAGGCTATGTATCTTTCCGAGAATCATGACAGGCAGCGTGCACTGGATATTGTGCGTGCTTCCAGCAGTTTGCCATTTGTGAGCAAGATTGTGGAAGTGGATGGCATTCCGATGTTGGATGGTGGTATTGCGGACAGTATTCCGGTACAGCACGCCATTGACATGGGGTGGCAACACAATGTGGTTGTCCTGACTCGCAACAAAGGATGGCGTGATATGGGCAAAGACCATAAGATACCTTATTTATATAAGAACTATCCTCGCCTACGTGTGGCTCTGAGTCACCGTCATCGGGCTTATAACGAACAGATCCAGCTTGTAGATGATCTGGAGGCTGCGGGTAAGATTACCTGTATCCGTCCAATCCGTCCGTTGGAAGTTGGCAGAATAGAGAAGGATACCGATAAACTGGAACGCCTCTACGAAGAAGGTTTCATGCTGGGTGAGGCTTTCTGCGAAAAATGCGTAGAAAAAGAATAATATTAATAAGGTGTAGTTGATAAATAAGGTGTAGAGTTTTAGTATATGGCTTGAGAATGAGTAGAACGGTGATTTTTAGGAACGGATTACACCGTGCCTAAAAATCACCGTTCTGGGTATGATAGTAATCAGCAATGATTTCTTCTTATTTCAGTAGGTCAGGGCGCAGGCGCTTGGTTCTTTTCATGGCCTGGTCGAATTCCCACTGGCGAATCTTGGCTTCGTTGCCACTGAGCAGAATCTCCGGAACCTTCCATCCCTTGTAGTCGGCAGGACGGGTGTAGATAGGGGCGGCAAGGATATCGTCCTGGAAACAGTCGGAAAGTGCGCTCTGTTCGTCGCTGATAACACCCGGAACCAGTCGGATGACGGCATCTGAGATGATGGCTGCAGCAAGTTCGCCACCCGTCAGCACATAATCACCTACACTGATTTCTCGGGTAATGAGATGGTCGCGCACACGCTGGTCAATACCCTTGTAGTGACCGCAGAGGATGATGAGGTTACCCTGCATCGACATTTCGTTGGCTATCTTCTGGTTGAAAGTTTCACCATCTGGCGAAACGTAAATCACGTCATCATACTCGCGCTCTGCCTTCAGCGCAGCAATGCAGCGGTCTATTGGTTCACATTGCATCACCATGCCGGCACTTCCGCCGTATGGATAGTCGTCCACACGCTTCCATTTATCTAATGTGTAGTCACGCAGGTTGTGCAGATGAATCTCCGCTAGACCCTTCTTCTGCGCACGTGCCAGAATGGACTCATTGAAGAATCCCTTCAGCATCTCTGGTAATACTGTAATAATGTCTATTCTCATAACATTTGCAAAAATAATAAATAATGCGGAGAGTACCAAAAATTTTTGCTTTTTCTTTCATTTTAACTCCTCTTTTCTTCACTTTCCTTTCTTTTTTCTCTGTTTTCCTGCCTTTCCGTAGCCATTCTTGTCTTTTCATATCATAATCCTGTTTTTCCGGAAAAAGAGAGTGATTAACGTATAAATATGCAACATAATTATCAAAATAATAGAAAAATCATATCAAAATGATAAATTTTCGATAAAACATGCTACTATTTGTAGAAAAAGTTGTATTTTTGCAAACAGAATTGCTCGAAAGAGTGTATAATTAATTAAAATTGTGAACAAGATGATATTGGACATTGAAATGCTGAGAAGCTTTTACGCTTCGTATTCGGAAAGTGTAGCCCAGGCTAAGGCTACGGTGAAACGACCTCTTACTTATGCCGAGAAGGTGCTCTTTGCACATCTTTTCGACCCAACACAGTTGCGACCATATAAAAGAGGTATAGAATATGTTGACTTCCGTCCTAATCGCGTGGCGATGCAGGATGCGACTGCGCAAATGGCACTCTTGCAGTTCATGAATGCGGGTAAGGACAAGGTGGCCGTACCTGCTTCCGTACATTGTGATCACTTGATTCGTGCCGATGTGGGCGCAACACAAGATCTTCCTGAGGCTTGCAAGACCAATAAGGAGGTTTACGACTTCCTGAAGTCTGTTTCTCAGAAATACCATATCGGTTTCTGGGGACCAGGTGCAGGAATCATCCATCAGGTAGTGCTCGAAAACTATGCTTTCCCTGGAGGTATGATGGTGGGTACCGATTCTCATACTCCTAATGCCGGCGGTCTCGGCATGGTGGCAGTAGGTGTAGGTGGTGCTGATGCCGTAGATGTGCTGACCGGTCAGCCTTGGGAACTCAAGATGCCACGCCTCATCGGTGTGCATCTTACAGGCAAACTCTCTGGCTGGGCCACTCCTAAGGATGTGATTCTCGAAATCCTCGGCATCCTTACCGTAAAGGGCGGAACCAATGCCATTCTCGAATACTTCGGCGAGGGATTGGACAGCATCTCTACTACCGGCAAGGCTACCATCTGTAACATGGGAGCCGAATTGGGTGCCACATGCTCTATCTTCCCATTCGACCAGAATGCCAGCGAGTATCTCCGCAAGACAGGCCGTGAAGAAATTGCATCTCTCGCACAGATGAATGCAGCCGAACTCCGTGCTGATGATGAGGTGTTGGCAGATCCGTCTGCTTTCTACGACCAGATTGTTGAAATCGACCTTTCTAAGGTTGAACCTCATCTTAACGGTCCGTTCACTCCAGATGCAGCCACACCAATCTCTCATATGAAGGCAAAAGGTCCTGCCAACGATTATCCGATGGTAGTAGAAGTAGGATTGGTAGGTAGCTGTACCAACTCTTCTTATCAGGACTTGGCCCGTGCTGCCAGCATTGCCCGTCAGGCTTATGAGAAAGGTATTGAGGTGAAGGGACAGCTTATCATCAACCCGGGTTCAGAGCAGATTCGCTATACAGCCGAGCGTGATGGCATCCTTGATGATTTCAAGAAGATTGGAGCCCTCATCATGACCAATGCCTGCGGTCCTTGCATCGGACAGTGGAAGCGTCATACCGATGATAATTCGCGCAAGAATGCCATCGTCACTTCTTTCAACCGAAACTTCCGCCGCCGTGCTGATGGTAACCCTAATACGTTTGCCTTCATCGGCAGTCCAGAGCTCACCGTGGCTCTCACCATTGCGGGCCGTCTCGACTTCAATCCGGTTACAGATACCTTGCTGGATAAGGATGGCAACAGCGTGATGCTCGATGCGCCTACAGGTTTCACCTTCCCACCTAAGGGCTTTGCCGTAGAGGATAAGGGATTCATTGCCCCAAGCGAAGAAAATGCCAATGTAGAGGTAGTCATTTCGCCTGACAGCAACCGACTCCAGAAACTTGCTCCGTTTGCTCCATGGGATGGAAAAGACCTGACAGATATGCCGCTTCTTATCAAAACCGAGGGCAAATGTACCACCGACCACATCTCTATGGCGGGTCCTTGGCTGAAGTTCCGTGGACATTTGCAGAACATCTCCGACAACCTTTTAATGGGTGCCGTTAATGCCTTTAACGGTGAGAGCAATAAGGTGAAGAACCAGTTGGATGGTGCTTATGTCGAGGTTTCTACCGCTGCCAAGGCTTACAAGGCAAAAGGCATCAGCAGCATCGTGGTGGCAGAGGATAACTATGGTGAAGGCTCTTCCCGTGAGCATGCAGCTATGGAGCCTCGTTTCCTCAACGTGAAGGTGATTCTCGCCAAGAGTTTCGCCCGCATCCACGAAACCAACCTGAAGAAGCAGGGTATGCTTGCCCTCACATTCTGCAACAAGGATGATTATAATAAGGTGCAGGAGGACGACCGCATCTCTTTGACAGGTTTGAAGGAGTTTGCTCCAGGTTCTAAACTCACCGTCACCCTGAAGCACAAGGATGGTTCTGAGGATAATTTCGAGGTTGAGCATACTTATAATGATACACAGATTGCATGGTTTAAGGCTGGTTCTGCATTGAACTTTGCTGCAAAGAAATAATAGTTGTAGCCATGCAGCTAAAAAAGTAACAGTTATGAATAAAGAATATTTAATATATAAATTAAGCGATGAGGTAAAAAACTCATGCAAGATTGATAAGGATGCATTCAAGAAGTTCAATGTGAAGCGTGGACTTCGTAATGAGGATGGCTCTGGTGTGTTGGTCGGACTGACCAATATCGGTAATGTAGTGGGTTATGAGCGCGATGCAGAAGGTAAGTTGACCCCTACAGAAGGTAAACTTTATTATCGTGGTTATGAACTTGATGACCTGGTAACTCCTCTCTTGAAGGAGAAGCGCTTCGGATTCGAGGAAGTAGCCTTCCTGCTGCTCTCGGGCCAGTTGCCTGATAAGGAGGAATTGGATGCTTTCAAGGAACTTCTGAACGATAATATGCCGCTTGATCATCGTACGATTACCCATATCATCGAGCTGGAAGGCAGCAACATCATGAACATCCTGGCCCGTTGTGTGCTCGAAATGTACACCTTCGATCCGAATCCGGATGACATCAGCCGTGACAATCTGATGCGCCAGAGTATTGAGTTGATTGCCAAGTTCCCAACCATCATTGCTTATGCATACAATATCTACCGTCACTCTGTTCAGGGTAGAAGTCTACATATTCGTCATCCTCGTGAGAATCTCTCTATTGCAGAGAACTTTCTTTATATGATGAAGCATGAAAACTATTCCGAACTGGATGCCCGTATGCTCGACCTTCTCCTGATTATCCAGGCAGAACATGGTGGTGGTAACAACTCAACCTTTACAGTACGTGTAACATCTTCTACCCGTACAGATACTTACAGTTCTATTGCTGCTGGTATCGGTAGTCTAAAGGGTCCTTTGCATGGTGGTGCCAATATCAAGGTTATCAATATGTTCCACCACTTGAAAGAAGCTATCAAGGATTGGGGTAATGTAACTGAACTTGATACTTACCTTAAGCGAATGCTTAACAAGGAGGCTTATGACAAGACAGGTCTCATTTATGGTATCGGTCATGCGGTCTATACTTTGAGTGACCCACGTGCCGTTGAACTGAAGCGCCTGGCAGGTGAACTTGCCAAGGAAAAGGGTAGAGAAGACGAGTATAATTTCCTGAAGTTGATAGAGCAGGAAGGTATCAAATGTCTGCAGGAACACCGTGGAGGCAGCAAGCCAGCGTGTGCAAATCTTGATTTCTACAGTGGCTTTATCTATGAAATGATTGGTTTGCCACAGGAAATCTATACACCTATTTTCGCCATGGCACGTATCGTGGGTTGGACAGCCCATCGTATTGAAGAACTCAATTTCGAAGGCCGTCGTATTATCCGTCCTGCATATAAGAATATTCTTGGCGAACTGGAGTATAAGCCACTTAATGAGAGATAAAATTCCTCTTTGTTATTATACAAGAAAGGCAATGCCCGTCGTTGGGTGTTGCCTTTTCCTGTCTATATACAAGCAGGCTATTGTCAAGTGATGCAGTGAAGTTTTTGTTTTGACCATTAGAATTAATATACGTTAAATATTCAAAGTAGTATGTTGTAATTTTGGAGAAATGAATAATTATTCTTATCTTTGTAGCCGAAAAGTATAAAGAAAAGTATAAGTATTGAAGTTTTAACCGTCTAGTTTTAAGACAAAACAGTAAATGGATTGCATGGAAAAAGAATTTGAAGATTACTGGAATAAGCACCAGAAAAGATTAATCTTGAATGCTCCAAAAGCACTACGCGATGAATATATCGAATCAACCAAGCTTGACAGCCCGATAGATTGGGTCTGTTTTATCCTGCCTGTGGCTTTGGGCATTGGCCTCCAGCCAATTTTGGATATTCAGAGTGAGATACTCTCTTGGGCAGTAGTATTGCTTATTGTGGTAGTTTGTTTTGCTGTGATGCAGCTGGTTAAGCCTATGTTGCAGAAAAAGAAATCTACCATACAAGTGGTCAAGAGCATTAAAGCTTTTTATTATGAAGTATACAAGAAAAATGGTTTAAAGAAATTAGAGCCTTGGAATTAGATTCCAAGGCTTTTTTGTTTATTGAAACCATTATATAATCATGAAATCACTCATCACATCATCCGATATGTAAAGACCTTCCCGAGTGAGGGAGAGCTTGCCGTTCTTTATTTTCATCAGCCCCCGGCTGATATGCGACTGGGCTTCCTGGAGCAGTCTGTCTGCCAGTTCTTTTCCGAATTCCTGCTCCATCTTCATGAGGTTTATTCCGTCGCTTGTTCGCAAGGCGGTTGTTATCAGATCGTTGTATCGGGTGGAAATATCTAGCTGTTCACTCTCAGAAGGCAGAATGCCATCGCCGATGCTTCGAATATAAGTCTGGATATTTTCGATATTCCAGCTGCGCTGCTTCCTATTGTAGGAGTGGGCGGCTGCTCCTATTCCGATATATGGTACCTCGTGCCAGTAACTGCTGTTGTGACGTGAACGGAAGCCCGGACGGGCAAAATTGCTGATTTCATAATGTTCGTAGCCTGCTCCAGTAAGCTGGTCTATCAGGATTTCATACATCTTGCGACTGGTTTCTTCATCTATTTCGCTAATCTTTCCCTGTTTCAGCATATGGTAGAGGGGCGTTCCCTCTTCGTACATCAGACTGTAGGCAGATATGTGTTCCACCTCCAGCTGTATGGCATGCCTGATATCGCTCATCCATTGGGAAAGAGATTCTTCGGGGAATCCGAACATCAGGTCGATACTGATATTGCGGATGCCGATGTTACGGAGTCGGGTGACGGCTTCTTCTACCTCTCCGGCATTATGACGGCGATGCAGAAAGCGTAAACGCTCGTTACAGAAGGTCTGTGCCCCCATGCTGATGCGGTTGATGGGGAGTTGCTTCAGCGTTTCACAGAAATCGCCGGTTACATCGTCCGGATTGCATTCCATCGTGATCTCCATATTCTCTGCCAGCGTATAGTTTTTTCTGATAGCAGAGAAAATCTGGTTGAGTTGGGAGCCGTTGAGCTGACTCGGGGTTCCACCGCCCAGATAGATGGTTTCGATAGTTTCATTGCTTCCGAGAGCGGCTTTTGCCGGGCGCATCTGCATCTCCCGGCAGAGAGCATCAGTGTAATCATCCCTTAACTTGAGGGAGGTGGTACTGTAAAAACCGCAGTAGATGCACCGGCTTTCACAAAAGGGGATATGTATGTATAGTCCTGCCATATTTCTGAACTTCTTTTTCTATATATAATAAGGTGTAAAGACAAAAACATGTCTAAACAAAGTGCAAAAGTACTAATATGTTTTAAAAAACAGAAGTTTTTTGCCCAAAACTTTTGGCAATGTGCGATTTTTTTTGTACTTTAGTAGCATGAAACAGAAAAACCGGTGGTTTGACTGTGGATTGCAACTAGCAAATTTAAGTATAACCCTTAAAAATCTATAAGCGTCATGAGAGTTTATCAGACAAATGAGATTAAAAACATTGCGCTGTTGGGCAGTGCGGGTAGCGGCAAGACTACACTTGCCGAGAGTATGTTATTTGAAGCAGGCGTTATCAAGCGTAAAGGCTCTGTAGAAGCGAAAAATACGGTGAGCGACTACTTCCCAGTTGAGTTGGAATACGGCTACTCTGTGTTCCCTACAGTTTTTCATGTAGAGTGGAACAACAAGAAGCTTAACATTATAGATTGCCCAGGTAGCGATGATTTCGTGGGAGGCGCCATTACTTCACTCAATGTTACCGATCAGGCAGTTATCCTTATTAATGGTCAGTATGGTCCAGAAGTAGGTACACAGAACAACTTCCGTTATACAGAGAAGTTGGGTAAACCTGTCATCTTCCTGGTAAACCAGCTCGACTCAGACAAGTGCGACTTTGATAATATCATAGCCACCATGAAGGACATTTATGGTTCTAAGTGTGTGCAGATACAATATCCTATCGAGACCGGTTCAGGCTTCAATGCTCTCATTGACGTCTTATTGATGAAAAAATATTCCTGGAAGCCTGAGGGCGGTGCTCCTATTATTGAAGATATTCCAGAAGAGGAAATGGAGAAAGCCATGGAACTTCATACGGCTCTTGTTGAGGCTGCAGCCGAGAACGATGAGGGACTGATGGAGAAGTTCTTCGAGAGTGAGAGTCTGACAGAAGATGAACTTCGCGAGGGCATCCGCAAGGGATTGGTTACCCGTAGCATCTTCCCTGTGTTCTGCGTTTGTGCAGGTAAGTCGATGGGCGTTCACCGCCTGATGGAGTTCCTGGGCAATGTGGTTCCTTTCGTAAGTGAGATGCCGAAACTGCATAATACACGTGGTGAGGAAATTACGCCAGACAGCAATGGTCCTGAGAGTGTTTACTTCTTCAAGACAGGTATGGAACCTCATATTGGTGAGGTAAGCTACTTCAAGGTGATGAGCGGCTCTATCAAGAATGGTGACGATCTGACTAATGCAGATCGTGGCTCCAAGGAGCGTATCGGACAGATTTATGCCTGTGCGGGTGCCAACCGTGTGCCTGTAGAGCAGTTGAATGCCGGTGATATTGGCTGTACCGTGAAGATGAAGGACGTGAAGACCGGCAATACCCTTAATGGTAAGGGGGCTGAGTGGCGTTTCGACTTCATTAAATATCCTAACCCTAAGTATTCACGTGCTATCAAGGCTGCCAATGTTCAGGATACAGAGAAACTGATGGCTGCACTCCTGAAGATGCGCCAGGAAGACCCTACTTGGATTGTTGATCAGAGCAAGGAATTGCGCCAGGTAATCGTAAGAGGACAGGGTGAGTTCCATCTCCGCACGCTGAAGTGGCGTCTGGAAAACAACGAAAAACTCAATGTGACTTTCGAAGAGCCACGTATTCCTTATCGTGAGACTATTACCAAGAAGGCTCGTGCTGACTACCGCCATAAGAAACAGAGTGGTGGCTCTGGTCAGTTTGGTGAGGTGCATCTCATTGTTGAACCATACGCAGAAGGTATGCCTGATCCTACGTCATTTACCTTCAACGGTCAGGAGTTCAAGATGAATATCAAGAGCCGTGAAGAGGTTAGTTTACCATGGGGTGGTAAACTGGTATTCCTCAACTCTGTGGTTGGTGGCGCCATTGATGCCCGTTTCATGCCAGCTATTCTGAAGGGTGTTATGGACTGTATGGAACATGGTCCGTTGACGGGCAGTTATGCACGTGATGTACGTGTCATCGTTTATGATGGTAAGATGCACCCAGTAGATAGTAATGAACTTTCGTTCATGCTTGCTGCCCGCCATGCGTTCAGCGATGCCTTCAAACAGGCTGGTCCGAAGATTCTGGAGCCTATC
>ERZ1032794.20-NODE-20-length-33304-cov-7.732894_pt1 | contig 33304 bp, 30 predicted proteins | sample MGYA00516957_ERZ1032794 | MGnify/ENA primary metagenome ERZ1032794 (study PRJEB33719, sample SAMN04262543) | wastewater metagenome | biome: sewage system; feature: street-access sewage; material: sewage | place: Peru: Lima | collected 2013-01-15 ... | reverse complement strand
TGCGCCTCCAGGGGCTCGAACCCTGCACACCCTGATTAAGAGTCAGGTGCTCTACCAAATGAGCTAGAAGCGCAAACATCTGTGTGAATATCTGTGTCACACGGACAAATGATATTATACACAGGGTTTTACAAAAATGCAAGTACTTTTTTTAAAAAATTTAAAAAATTATAAAAAAGACTTTAAAATACTAAGTACTCCGTTTTCCCAGTAAGGCGCACAGGTGTGTTTTGCGGCTGCAATAACTTCCTGGCGGGCATTTGACACGGCGTAGCTTATACCGGCATTTTGAAGCATCTCAATATCATTCAGATTGTCACCGAAACAGCATACTTCGTCCGGAAGCAGGTCGAATCTGTCTATTAGGTATGAGAGTGCAGTCCATTTGCTGACACCCTTTGCGTTGCAGTCTACCCATTCCTTGCCGGCGGCTGCCAGGTGAGCTTTTTTATTCCATGCCGGAATGAAAACCGGTGTACACAGCTCTTCGCATTTGTCGGGATGAAAGACAGTGAATTTGATGATGTCATTTCTGTCAAGCCTTGTGATGTCATCAACCTCACGCATCTCAAAGCCGTATGAATCACGAAGCAGATGAAAGATTGGGCTGCCACCATCCTCTGCAAAGCAGAAATCAGGAGTAGCAGCAAAGTAATCGCATGCAGGCAGCTCATCGCGGACCATCCGGCACATGCCCTTCCATATATCCTCGTCCATAGGATAGGTTTTTAGGATTTCCTTTGGAGTGCGCACGACTGTTCCTCCGTCTGTTATATACAAAAGCTTGTGCTTTATCGGAGCAAACAGCTTAAATTCGCTTGAAAACTGTCTGCCGGAACAGACTACAAATATTATTCCTTTGTCTATGAGCCTGTCGATGACAGACATGTACTCAGGATCTATGAGCAGTGAGCCGTCCTTTACAAGTGTTCCGTCTATATCTGTTGCTATTAGTTTTATCATTATTTATCTCCCCGGGCGTATATCTTTTGAATATTCAACCATATCATTATAAGAAATTATAATCTCATATGCAAGGGACTTATAGTGTATTTATTACTGTTTGTGAAAGAAAAACAGACCAAAAAAACAGAATATATTGAAAGTTTCCTGCTCATATTGTATCATAGTAATACTGGCTTCATCTTCAATGCGTTGAAGCAATAAAAACTAAGGGGACGATATTTACTATGATAGTAGCACTTATTGAAAAAGTTTATTCTTTCTTGTGGGGAGATCTGATACACATTCCACTGCCCAGCGGTGGGAGTGTGGGAATCTCCCTGCTCATAATTCTTTTGATTCCGACAGGAATTTATTTCACTGTAAGGACAAGACTTTTACCAATCAGAATGTTTCCGGACATGATAAAGGCGCTGACGGGTAAAAAGGAAAATAAGGACAGCCTGTCCACGTTCCAGACACTCATTGTCTCTACGGCGACGAGAGTGGGCATGGGTAATCTGGTTGGTGTTGTGGCTGCCATATCAGTGGGAGGCGCAGGTGCGGTTTTCTGGATGTGGATAACAGCCATTATAGGTTCATCCACGGCTTTTGTGGAGGCTACACTGGCACAGCTTCACAAGGAGCCGGATCCATTGTACTCAGGCTATCGTGGAGGTCCGGCGTATTACATACACCATTACTTTGAGGATAAATCAGGCAAAAAGAAAAAACATGTTATTATAGCTGTTTTGTTTGCTATATCCGGACTAATCTGCTGGTGTGGCATAAGTCAGGTTATAAGCAATTCTGTCACATCATCCTTTGAAAATGCATTTGGCATACCACCTATTTACACTACCGTAATTTTAGTTGCAGTGGCTGCTGTAATAGTGCTTAGGAAAAATGCTACGGTAAAGGTGCTTGACATAGTTGTTCCTATCATGGCGGTGTGCTATTTTGTCATAACCATTTTTATCATAATTAAAAATATAGGCATGATGCCATCGGTTTTTTCAAGGATATTCGAGGAAGCCTTCGGTATCAGGCAGGTGGCTGCGGGAGGCTTTGGAGCGGTGCTCATGAACGGTGTAAAGAGAGGTCTTTTTTCAAATGAGGCAGGCTCAGGCTCAGCTCCATGCGCTGCAGCGGCGGCAGAGTGCGATACTCCTGTAAAGGCAGGACTGACGCAGGCGCTCGGTGTATTTATAGATACGATAGTGATTTGCAGCTGTACGGCAATGATCATGCTCACTGCACCGGAGAATATAGTGGCAGGGAAAGAGGGCATGGATTTATTACAGTCAGCTATGAGGTATCATCTTGGAGATTTTGGAGTTATTTTTATAGCAGTCACATTGTTTTTATTCAGCTTTTCCACCTTCCTTGGTATACTTTTTTATGCAAGGAGTAATGTTGCGTACCTGTTTGGGGATAACTGGATTTCACAGACCATGTACAAGGTGCTGGCTCTTGTTATGCTGTTTGTAGGCGGTATCGCGGCATACACATTTGTCTGGGATCTCGGAGATGTAGGAATCGGCCTTATGACTATATTCAATACAGGTATTCTCTATCTGATGGGTGGACAGGCAATAAAGGAGCTGCGAGTCTTTGAGGAGAGTAATAAAGCACAAAGCAATAGTCAATGCTCACAGCAGGGTGATAACGTAACGCAATAACAATAGGAGATATATAAATATGAAAAGAGAATCATTTAAATCACGTCTGGGATTTATACTGGTAAGTGCAGGATGCGCTATAGGCATAGGCAATGTATGGCGTTTTCCGTATGTGACAGGTCAAAACGGTGGCGGTATTTTTGTACTGTTTTACCTTATATTTCTGGTATGCATGGGACTTCCGGTGCTTACGATGGAGCTTGCTGTAGGCCGAGCCAGCAGAAAAAGTGCTGTGATGAGCTACAAGGCTCTTGAGAAAGAGGGCAGTAAATGGCATATTCACGGATGGATAGCCATGCTTGGCTGCTACATGCTCATGATGTATTACACAACAGTCTCAGGCTGGATGGTTGCGTATTTCTTTAAATTCCTAAAGGGAGATTTTACATCAGGCATGAATACTGATGACACGGCAGCTGCATTTGGAAACATGCTTGCAGAACCCAAGCAGATGGCTTTCTGGATGATAGTTACGGTTGTGCTTGGCTTTTTGGTGTGCAGCCGTGGTCTGCAGAATGGGCTTGAGAAAATCAGTAAATTTATGATGAGTGCTCTGCTCTTGCTTATCATTGTCCTTGCGGTGCACAGTATCACACTTTCAGGGGCTTTGGAAGGAGTGAAATTCTATCTTGTTCCAAATCTGGATGCGGTCTCTGAAATTGGAATAAAGAATGTAATAACAGCAGCCATGAATCAGGCGTTTTTTACGCTGAGTCTGGGTGTGGCCGCAATGGAGATATTCGGCAGCTATATGGGAAAGGACTGCACTCTTGCAGGTGAGGGTGCCAAAATATGTGCTCTTGATACATTTGTAGCTATAATGTCAGGCCTTATCATTTTCCCGGCTTGCTTCAGCTATGGGGTGGAGGTAGACGCAGGACCAAGCCTTATCTTTATCACTTTGCCAAATGTGTTTGTAAATATGCAGGGAGGCCGCATATGGGGCTGTCTTTTCTTCTTGTTTATGACCTTTGCCAGCTTTTCAACCGTTATTGCGGTATTTGAGAATATCATGTCGTTTGCCATTGATATGTTTGGCTGGTCCAGAAACAAGGCTGCGCTAATAAATGGTGTGATAATACTTATTGCAAGTATGCCGTGTGTACTTGGATACAATGTGTGGAGTAATCTGCACCTCATAGGAGGCAGGGATGTGCTTGACAGCGAGGACTTTATGGTAAGCAATCTGCTTCTCCCGATTGGCTCACTGGTTTATCTGCTTTTTTGTGTGACAAAGTGGGGCTGGGGCTTTGATAAGTATATAGATGAGGCAAATACAGGATCAGGACTTAAGATTTCAAGGAAGCTTAAGCCGTATTTTCAGTTCATACTGCCGCTTTTAATTTTGTTTATTTTTATACAGGGATTGATATAGTTATGTAGTTTTTGAAAATCAGACAGGAGAGTGTAAAATATGTTAGACCAGAATACCTTTATAGAGACAGTGCAGAGCGTGGCCGAGATTATCAGGACATCAGCGGAGCCGATAGGCAGAGATGAAATCATGTCTTATTTTAAGGATATGGAGCTTAATAAGGCGCAGGAGGATATGGTATTTGAATTTCTCATCACACCGCATGAGCAGGAGAATGAGAGTGCAGGCGATTATGAGGATGAATCACATGAGGACGAATTACATGGGGATGAATCGTCTGAAAATGCTGCATTGAACAATGTAATTTACTCAGAAGGAGATTCGATGGCTGCCATAGCAGGTGGAAAGAATAATAAGGCCAAGCAGGATAATGAAGCTGAGCCTGATATAGACGAGGACAGCCTCATACCGGATTCACCTATGTTTAGGATGTATCTTGAGGAGCTTGAAGAGATACCTGATTACACAAAAGCCGAGCAGGACGATATGTACAAAAAGCTGCTTGCAGGTGATGAGAGTGTGATACACACTATATCAAATTTCTGGCTCAAAAGTGTGCTTGCCATGGCAAAGAAGCTTGCTGTTACATCAGAGGGCTTTGAGGACGTAGTACAGGAGGGAAACATGGGACTTTTCATGTGCCTTACTGAGCTCTGCGGCTGCGGGGATGAGATAGATGTGGAAAAAGAGCTTCTGGATGCCATAGAGGAGTCTATGAAAGAGTGTATCAGGGAGCAGACCGGTGAGGATGAGAGCGAGAATACTGTGGTAGGAAAGGTTTCATTGGTAAACCGTGCAGTGGAGAAACTAAAATCCGATAAGGGTTTCGAGCCGAGCCTTAGTGAGCTTTCAGGCTACACCGGCGTGGATGAGGAAGAGCTTGAAAAGCTTCTGGAGCTTATCAAAAAGGCTGATGTGGAGAAAAATAAACAGGATAGTAAATAATCTGTGTCATTTGTAGATTTGTGTCATATATTAAACCATACCTGAATATATGAAAGGATGGGAAAATATATGGCACGATTTACTAATCAGGCACAGCTTCGTTATGGCAACAATGTAGCCAATTCAAATATAGCAGTCGGAGAAATACTGGAGGTGCTTTCTGCTACGAAAACAGCAGTCAAAAACACCTACAATCAAAACGATACAATAACCTATGTGGTGAGCATCGTAAACTCCGGAAATACCGCGATAAACGGTCTGACACTTTCTGACAATCTAGGTGCTTATACCTTTAACACCAACACTCTTGTACCATTAACCTATGTGAATAACACCGTAAAATACTATACAAACGGCACACTCCAGGCAGCGCCTGCAGTAACCCAGGGACCGCCTCTTAGCATCACAGGCATAAGTGTCCCGGCAGGTGGCAATGCAACTGTCATCTATGAGGCAGCGTTAAATGAGTATGCTCCTCTTGGCCTAGAGGCTGCAGTTACAAACACTGCTACAGTTAGCGGTACCGGAATCACTCCGGTCACAGCAACAGAGACAGTAAATGCCGAGGCTGCACCAAATCTTGCAATTACTAAGTCAGTAAGCCCTGTTCCTGTGACGGAAAACGGTACACTGACCTATACCTTCAGAATTCAAAACTACGGAAGCGTTGCGGCAACCAATACCACAGGCGTGGTTATAACAGACACATTTGCTCCGGTTTTGAACAATCTTACAGCCGCATTAAACGGCACAGCCTGGACTGCAGCTACAGATTACACTTACAATGAGGCGACAGGCACATTTTCGAGCACTGCAGGTGCAATCACTGTTCCGGCGGCAACATACACACAGGATAGCACAACAGGAGCGTGGGTTGTCACACCGGGCGAGAGCACACTTGTCATCACAGGAACCGTGTAGTGGCAGAGGTGATTAATAAGGTTTAAGAATTGTTTAATTTAGTGGGATAGAAGTTGAAAAATATATGCAAACTATGTAAAATAAATATAGCTATTTATGAATAAGATGATGAAGATGATCATCGGCAGTTTAAAATGATTAACCGGGGGATAAGACAAATGAATAATGCACAGTTAGTGATAGACGAAGTAAAAAAGGCAGTAAAGGGCAAGGATGATTGTATCATCAAGGCATTTGCTGCCTTTTTGGCAGGTGGACATATACTGCTTGAGGATGTGCCGGGAGTGGGAAAGACTACGCTTGCAGTAGCTTTTTCAAGGGCGATGGCGCTTGTGAATCACAGAGTACAGTTCACTCCGGATGTGCTGCCTGCTGATATACTTGGCTTTTCTATGTATCAGAAGCAGACCGGAGAGTTTGTGTACCACGAGGGTGCCGTGATGTGTAATCTGTTTCTGGCAGATGAGATTAACAGAACAAGTCCCAAAACACAGTCTGCGCTCTTGGAGGTTATGGAGGAAGGAAATGTCACTGTGGATGGAATAAGCAGGAAGGTCCCGGAGCCGTTTATAGTGATGGCCACTCAAAATCCAAAGGGCAGCGCCGGTACACAGCTGTTGCCGGAGTCACAGCTTGACAGGTTTATGATATGTATGAGCATGGGATATCCTTCACATGATGCAGAGGTGGATATCGCAAAGGGCAAAAGTGTGAAGGCTGATGAGTATACGATAAAGCCTGTTATGAATGCACAGGGACTTGTTGAGATGCAGGGAGAGGTTGAGCAGGTGTTTATACATGACAGTATTTATTCGTACATTGTGGATCTGGTTGATGCGACAAGGACAAGTCCGTACATTGAGCTGGGAGTGAGTCCGCGAGGTACGATTGCGTGTCTTAGGATGGCAAAGGCGTATGCGTATCTGAGTGGGCGAAGCTATGTCATACCATCTGATGTGGTTTCTGTATTTGCGGATGTGACAAAGCACAGAATCGTGCTAAATACCAAGGCGAGAGTATCACATGTATCAGAGCTTTCAGTGATAGATGAGATACTAAAGGCTGTTAAACAGCCGACAACTTATGTGAAAAAGGCAGGTAATCGTGATTAGTTTTTTGATAGGAATAATTACTGCAGCTGTAGTTTTTTATATGTCGATGATATACGGTAATGCTGCGCTGGCACTGCTTGGCTGCTTTATGTGTGTGTTTATGGTGCTGACATTTATAGCATTGCTTGTAAAGGCGCACCGGGCGGTGGCAGCTATAAACATTCCGATAGCTATCGCCACACAGGGCGAGAGTATCAGGGTGAGTCTTTCCTGCCGGCTGAAGGAGGCAGGCTTCGATGGTGTAAAATACCGTGTAATGGTGAAAAATAATTTATCCGGCGAAAAAAGTACAAAATGGCTGTCAGGAGGCAGTGATTTTTTGTACAGCGTGAACCTGTGCGGCAATTATGAATTTGAGCTTGTAAGGATAAAGCTATATGATTTTTCGAGGCTTTTTTATGTCACGAAAAGAGTTAAAAAATATGCAAAGGTTGAGGTGATGCCGCAGATTGATGAGATTCCTGTCAGGATAACGGACAGAGTAAGAAATTTCTTTGGGGATTCTGATATCTATGATGATTTAAGACCGGGATATGATCCGTCGGAGCTGTTTGATGTCAGGGAGTTTCAAAACGGTGACAGGCTGCAGAGTGTGCACTGGAAGCTTTCTGCAAGGACTGATGAGCTGATGGTAAAGGAAAACAGCCTGCCAAAGGCATGTGCGGTGGCCATAGTAGCAGATTTAAGGGGGATAAAGAAAGGCAGACAGGCGGATGCTTTTATGAAGCTTCTTGTCTCACTTTCCTTTTCGCTTATGGATCAAAAATGCTCTCATTATGTGGCATGGTATGATACCGCCATAAACGATATTGTGAGAGCCAGAGTGGATGACGAGGAGGGCTTTTACATATTTTTGAACAGTTTTCTTAAAATAAAGCCGGATACAAAAAATGATGCGCTTTTTTTGTATGAGGAAAAGTACCGGGCAGAAAAGCTTGTGTGTCTGCTTAGCGTGGATGGAAGACTTCAGATAAAAAAGGGAGAGGAGATAGTTGGCAGAGCGGATGAAAAAAACGAGATTGTCATTTAGGAAAAGCAGATGGCAGAAATCTGATACAAATGAGATAAAGCCTGATTATAATAATGCATTTACAGTGCTTGGTGTCCTGCTTACTGAACTTGCCAATGCAGCTGCAGCAGTACTTCTTACGGTGTGTGCAGTGTCTGTTGTGAATACTACTGTTTCACATGTGAGATGCCCATATTATGTGTATGTGTGGCTGTTTATTTTTTCGGTGATAAGCGGCTTTATAAACAGGCTTACATCGCTTGACACAAGAAAATGGGTGCGCCATGCGATAAATACGGGGCTGCTGCTTGTATTTCTGCTTGGAGTGTTTATTGCAAACTGGCAGGCTGCAGAGCATATAAAAGACGGCTTTTTGTATGTAAAGGGCAGGTATCTTGAGATAATAAATGTGTACTATGGCACTTCATTTGTCTGTCCAAAGGGTGATAAAGCCTTTGTGGGGGCATTTGTTGGCTTTGTATCGTTTATAGTTATGCTTTTGCTGGTGACACTGGCGGTTCAAATTAAAAGAAGACGCATGCTCACATTATTTCCAACGCTTATGCTTGCGGTACAGCTGTGTATAGGCAAAAGCCCAAGTGTCAGCGAGGTTGTTATGCTCACGCTGTGTACACTCTGGTGTCTTATCGCAGATGGCAACGCACGCACAGTGGCAGGATATGATGCAAATGGCAGTGCACAGGGCAATGAGGCTTTAAGGATAGCGGCGGCGTTTTTATACATGGCGGCGGTGTCTGTAATACTTTTCATATGTGTATTTTCATTCAAACCTCTTGCTGATACACTTGCCGATAAAAAGCCACAGATGCTTGCCTTTCAAAAGGATTTGGAGGGCAGCGTAAAATCATTCTTCAGCGTGGGGATTGATTTACAGGATGGCACGGTTAGTAACCACTATCCAAGCTACAGTGAAAAAACAGTGATGACGGTAGAAGCAAAGGCAGGAGCGCCTTCTAATATTTATCTGAGAAGCTTCTACGGTGATACCTATGAGAATGGCAGATGGATTAAAAAGTCTGATTTTTCCGGGATGGAAAAAGAGTATCATGATGCTTCAAGGATGACAGCCTGGCAGACTACAATCGGATTAGCCACGCTGCTCGATGGCTATTATGATGATGAGACCAATCCGGCTACCGAAAAGTATACAATCACGATGAAGAAGCTTTCCACCAAATACACCTATTTGCCGTACTGTATCGACCCGTACAGTATAGATGCCAAGGGCGATATAGATTTTGACGAAGACTTTTTTATCACAAAGGATAAAGGAACAAAGACTATCGAGGTGTCGGCGTGTCCCGGCTTTTTCGATGGTAGTCTGGAAACGTCTAGCCTTGAGCCGGAGCAGCCTCTTGAGGTCAACAATGATTTCTATGTGGCATACAATGATTATGTAATGGAAAACTATACTGCAAAGCAGGGCGGTGACGGAATTGTTGCGGAAGATGCAAAGTGGCTTCTTAGGACAGGACAGCTCACAAGCAATATGATGTACACAGGCTATATAAGAGAAAATGATGCTAACAGGATTGCGGCAGCACAACTGGTGCAGCAGTTTCTGACATCGAAAGCTTTTAAGTACAGCAAAAATCCTCCCTCCACAGGCGGTAAGGATGTGGTTGAGAACTTCCTCTCAAATAGCAGACAGGGCTTTTGTGTGCATTTTGCATCGGCTGGCACGATGATACTCAGACAGATGGGTGTTCCATGCCGTTATGTAAGCGGATATTGTGCAAAGGAGGACAGCTTCAAATCCGGTGAAAATGATGAGGATATATGTGAGGTGAAGGATTCGCAGTCGCATGCCTGGGTTGAAATATATCTGGATGATTTCGGATGGATTCCGGTGGAGATGACGCCGGGATATTTTGAGTATGTGACAGGTGAGAATCCGTTTGACTATATTGGTGTCAACGGAAAGAAAACAAACACCGGTGCTGCTTATAATGATAGTGAGCATATGAATGATACTGCGGCAGATGAAGATGCTGCAAATGAAGATACAAAAAATACAGATGCAGAAAATGATGACACAGCAAAAGATGATACATCAAAAGCTGCAGCAAACAGTACATCAGGTGATGGCAGTGAGAAGGCTTATGGTTCACAGTCAGGTGCGGATAAACGTACAGATGCTCAGAACTCAAAAACGAGACTTCATATACCACCGGTGATTTTAAAAACCTCACTCTGTGTGATTTTTCTGACTGCACTTACAGCCATCATAGTTTATATCAAAAGGCGAAGAAATATTTTGTGGGAAGCAAGACTTGCAAAAAGGGTGAAAAAAGGCCGTTACAGCAGGGTAGCAATAATGATAAACAACCGCATCTACAAAGGACTGGGACATCCTTCAAAGAACAGGACAGATGAGCTTTATCTGGCTAACCTGAAGGAAAAATACTGCGGACCGGATTATTGCGGAATCCATTGGGACGAGTACATGCGCATCATACAAAAGGCTGTGTATTCATCAGAGGGTATCACAGGTGAAGAATGCTTTATGGTGATGGAAACATGGAGGCGTCTGGAGAAAAAAGATATTAGACATAATTCACAAAAAAACATGTATAAAAACAGCATGATTAACAAAAAATAAATTCGTTGGGAAAATTGTGTTGAAATGATAAAGCTTCTGTGATATAAACTTTAACAGACGTGTTACTTTTAGGGAGGCATTTGTCGTACATAACTTTTAACAGGGTTAGTGTATGATAAGTGCCTCCTTTTTGTCGCTGGAGCAAAAAAGAACGATAGGTGCAAATCGGTACATACCCTGCATTTATAGGAGGAAAAGCTCATGAAAGACAAAATTTTTGGTGTCCTGCAGAGAGTAGGACGAAGCTTTATGCTTCCAATCGCAATCCTTCCGGTAGCAGGCTTGCTTTTAGGACTCGGAAGCTCATTTACCAACACCACAACAATTGAGACCTATGGTTTACAGTGGCTGCTCGGAGATAAGACTATACTCCATGCACTTCTTGTAATCATGAATGCGGTCGGAAGTGCCATATTCGATAACCTTCCGCTCATTTTTGCGGTCGGAGTAGCAATCGGAATGGCAAAGAAGGAAAAAGAGGTGTCAGCACTTTCAGCAGTCATAGCATACTTTGTTATGAATGTATCAATCAATGCGATGCTCAAGATTTCCGGAAAAATCCTTGCAGACGGAAGCATTGCAAAGGATGTGCTTGATGGAACCATCACATCAGTATGCGGTATCCAGTCGCTGCAGATGGGTGTGTTTGGCGGAATTATCGTAGGACTGGGAGTGGCAGCATTGCACAACCGTTTCTACAAGATTGAGCTGCCGAATGCATTGTCATTTTTCGGTGGAACAAGATTTGTGCCTATCATTTCAACAGTGGCATATCTTTTTGTAGGAATCATAATGTATTTTATCTGGCCTACTGTGCAGAACGGAATCTATGCACTCGGCGGAGTAGTGACAGGAACAGGATATTTCGGAACACTTCTCTTTGGTATTATAAAGAGAGCTCTTATTCCATTCGGACTGCACCATGTATTTTACATGCCGTTCTGGCAGACAGCAGTCGGTGGAACGATGGAGGTTGCAGGACATATGGTTGAGGGTGGACAGAACATCTTCTTCGCACAGCTTGCTGACTCTGCAAACATCGCACATTTCAGTGCCGATGCAACAAGATATTTCTCGGGAGAGTTCATTTTTATGATTTTTGGACTTCCGGGAGCAGCACTTGCAATGTATAAATGTGCAAAGCCGGAAAAGAAAAAACAGGCAGGAAGCCTTTTACTTTCTGCAACACTTGCATGTATGTTTACAGGAATCACAGAGCCTCTTGAGTTTTCATTCCTTTTCGTAGCACCGGCTCTCTTTGCAGTACAGGTAGTGCTCGCAGGAAGCGCATACATGATAGCACATATTTTAAACATCGCTGTAGGACTTACTTTCTCAGGAGGATTACTTGATTTCTTCCTGTTTGGTATATTGCAGGGAAATGAAAAGACAAGCTGGATGCTCGTGATTCCGGTGGGAATAGTATATTTCTTACTGTATTACTTTATTTTCAGCTTCCTTATAAAGAAGTTTGATTTCAAGACTCCGGGCCGTGAGGATGACGATACAGAGACAAAGCTCTACACCAAGGCAGATGTAAATGCAAGAAAAGCTGCTAAGGATACAAAAGCTTCTGACGACAAAGCGACTGTAGACGAGCTTTCGCAGACTATATCACGAGGTCTCGGCGGCAAAGCCAATATCTCAGATGTGGACTGCTGTGCAACAAGGCTTCGTATCACAGTAATTGACCCAGAAAAGGTAAACGATGCGCTTCTTAAATCAACAGGAGCATCAGGAGTCGTGCACAAGGGACAGGGCGTACAGATTATCTATGGACCGAGAGTAACAGTGATAAAGTCTGACCTCGAGGATTATCTTGCAAGTGTGACGGAGGAACACTTTGAGGATGATGCAGCAGAAAATAATACAGCAGGCGCAGATGAAGCAAAGAATGAAAATGCAGCTTCAGATAAAGCACAGGAATCTGATGTGAAAGCAGAAAAGGAAGCCGGCGACGTAAAAGAGCCGACAAGCACAGTTATCATCTCAAGCCCGATGACAGGAATAGCAGCAGACCTCTCAACAGCGCCGGACGAGGCCTTCGCCGGCAAAATGATGGGTGACGGAGCAGTAGTCACACCTGAGGAGGGGGTAGTTGTAGCACCTGAGGATGGAACGGTTTTATTCGTTTTTGATACAAAGCATGCTTTGGGATTTACAACCGACTCAGGAATTGGTATGATAATCCATGTAGGAATCGATACAGTAAAGCTCGAGGGTAAAGGCTTTGACGTACAGGTTGAGGCAGGATGCCATGTTAATAAGGGCGACGTGCTCATGAAGCTTGATCTGGATTACTTAAAAGCAAACGCACCATCAGTTACCACTCCTGTCATCTGTACAGAGCTAAAGGATAATCAGAAAATCCGCCTCATCACAGACGGACCGATTAAGGCGGGAGAGCCTCTCTACGCAGTTGACACCTACGAGAAGTAATTCATACTTCATGATAATTGAATTGTCCGGTTATGTTAATAATAAATAGTTCGTATAAATTATCAGGAGTACATTAATAAATGTCAGGGGAATGATATGTACAGAATCACAAAGGTCTTAAATCACAATACAGTGCTTGCGGTAAAGGACAAGAGCGCAAGAGAATATCTTATTGTCGGAAAGGGTGTGGGTTTTGGAAAGAAAATTACACAGTCTGTCGAGCCAACGGAAGAGGATTCACTGTATGAGCTGACCCAGACAAGGGACAGAGGTCCGGCAAAGGACATAGTAAAATCCATCGAGCCGGAGTATCTTGAGATTGCAAACACACTGCTCGATAATGCAGAGCATGAGTTTGGACATATAGACAGAAGCATATTGTTTCCTATGGCAGATCATATAGCATTTGCTGTAAAGCGTATGGAAAACAAAGAACAGATCAGCAATCCTTTAAACGATGACATCCGTGTGATGTTTTATAGGGAGTACAAGATAGCTGAGAATATACGCCATATACTAAAGGATAAAAAACAAATTGATATAATTGATGATGAGATTGGCTACATTACTCTTCATATTCATACATCCTTAAACAATTCAAAGGTATCGGATGCCATGGAGATGGCGGCAGCAGTTCGAAAATGCGCCACATTTATAGAGGAAAAGATTGGAAAGCACATAGATGTCACTACTATGGCCTACAACCGCCTCATGAACCATATCCGCCACATGGTATCAAGAGCCGCGACCGGAGAAAAATTAAAGGTTGATCTCAATCAGTTTATCGAGAAAAATTACCCTGAGTCATTCGCACTGGCTGGTGATATATGTAAGGAGCTTGGAATGGACTTAAATCATGAGTTTCTGGACTATGAGACAGGATACCTTGCCATACATATCGAGCAGATTAAGTGCGATGAGATGGTAAGTGAATAATAAAATGTGAAAACCTTCCTGCACATTAGGTTATGTACAAATCTCTTGCAATGTGGTACACTACATAGTTGTATCAACAAACATCCGATACACAAAATACATATGAAATCAATTTAAAGGAGATATATATACCATGAAACTCGGAATCGTCGGACTTCCGAACGTCGGAAAGTCTACATTATTCAACTCACTCACAAAGGCAGGAGCGCTTTCAGCAAACTATCCTTTTGCTACAATCGACCCAAACGTAGGTATTGTTTCAGTGCCTGACGAGAGAATCGTAAAGCTCGGGGAGCTCTATCACACAAAGAAGGTTACACCTGCAACAATCGAATTTGTTGATATCGCAGGTCTTGTGAAGGGAGCCAGTAAGGGTGAGGGACTTGGGAACCAGTTCCTTGCAAATATCCGTGAGGTAGATGCAATCGTACACGTAGTGCGCTGCTTTGAGGATACAAACATTATCCATGTAGATGGCTCTGTAGATCCTGCAAGAGATATCGAGACAATCAATCTTGAGCTTATTTTCTCGGATGTTGAGATTCTCGACAGGCGAATTGCAAAAATTGCAAAGCAGGCAAGAATGGACAAGACACTTGCAAAGGAGCTTGAGCTTGTTGAGGCAGTAAAGGCTCATCTTGAGGACGGAAAGATGGCCAGAACCTTTGAAGTGCCTGATGATGAGGATGCACAGCTTTGGTTCAAGGGATATAATCTCCTTACAGCAAAGCCTACCATCTACGCAGCAAACGTATCAGAGGACGACCTCGCAGATGACGGCGCAAGCAATCCGCATGTTGCAAAGGTAAGAGAAATGGCAAAGGAAGAGGGCGCAGAGGTATTTGTTATCTGTGCACAGATTGAGCAGGAGCTTGCAGATCTCGATGAGGACGAAAAGAAGGAGTACCTTGAGGATTTAGGTGTTGAGTCAAGCGGTCTCGATAAGCTTGTAGCAGCCAGCTATTCACTTCTCGGACTTATTTCCTTCCTCACAGCAGGAGAGGATGAGTGCCGTGCATGGACTATAAAGAAAGGTACAAAGGCACCACAGGCAGCCGGCAAGATACATACTGATTTCGAGCGTGGCTTCATCAAGGCGGAGGTAGTCAACTATCAGGATCTTCTTGACAACGGAAGCCTTGCAGCTGCAAGAGAAAAGGGCATCGTGGGCATGGAAGGAAAAGAGTACGTTGTTAAGGACGGAGATGTAATTCTTTTCAGATTTAATGTATAATTTTATGAATAAAACGCTTTTATAAGCACAAAATCAAAAAGAAACGCATAAGATAGACCAAGGGAGGTCTGTTTTATGCGTTTTCTGGATTTATGCGAAAAAGAGGTTGTGAGCGTGGAGGAGGGCAGGTTCATCGGACACGTACGGGATTTGGAGTTTGACCCGGTCTGTGGCAAAATCTGTGCGATTATCGTGCCGGGACCGGGAAAATATATGGGAATATTTTGCAGGGATTATGAATATTGTATTCCATGGGTTAAGATTGTGAAGATTGGACCCGATATAATATTGGTAAATATATGTGAGTCTGATATGCGGCGCAAGCTGTTATGATTTTATAAATACAAAAAAAATATAAAAAAGTCGAAATCAGTACAAAACATATTGACAACGAAAATTAGTATCTATATACTAAAATATGTATAGGTCTTTTTAAATACAGATGATGATTTGAAGTATTATAATGAGAAACAAAGATATTTTGCTTCTTCATACTATATGATACCTACGGAGGGTACAGCATGAAGTGTCCATTTTGCAGTAGTGACAACACAAGGGTAATAGACTCAAGACCGGCTGATGACAACAGCTCTATCAGGCGCAGAAGGCTATGCGATGATTGCGGCAAGCGTTTCACTACATATGAGAAGGTGGAGACAATCCCGCTCATCGTTATAAAAAAGGATAACAACAGAGAGCAGTATGACCGCTCCAAGATTGAAAAGGGCGTGCTTCTTGCATGTCACAAGAGACCGATTTCAGCAGATACAATCTCAAAGCTTGTAGATGAGGTCGAGATAGAAATCTTTGCCAGAGAGGAAAAGGAAATCTCTACATCACTCATCGGAGAGCTGATTATGGACAGATTAAAGGACCTTGATGCGGTAGCATATGTGAGGTTTGCGTCAGTTTACAGAGAGTTTAAGGATGTCAATACATTTATGACAGAGCTTAAAAAGATGCTTGACACCAAATAGTGTTTAGGCAGCAGGATTTATTTAGAACAGAATGGGAAGGTGCGTATGAACATTTCCGGTATTCGCCCGAGCGAAGGCTTTTATTCATACAATTCCATAAGGGTAAACGAGCTTAGAAACAGCCAGATTATGAGTTCGAAGCAGGCAGTGGATGACACAGCTTCACAGCAATCCATTGCTGATGATACGGCTGATTATGAGGCTGCAAGGGCAAGGCAGAGCTTTACCTCGCTTGATTATGCAAAGACATATGATTCCAATGCGAGCTATGAGCTTAAGGGTGCTGACAGTGATATCAGCACACTTGATGTCGCAAAGGCTGTATCCGATTTAGACAAGGATAAGGTATTGCAGCAGTATCAGCATTTTGTCGGCAGTGCGGATGGTATGGTTATGCAGCAGGCAGCCTTGAATGAACAGATTAACAGGGAGACAGAGAATTTTATACTATGAGTTTTTTATACCCGGGAGAGTACATTGACTCGACATACAGCATAGATTTTGATAAATTATATAAGGAGGGCTACAGGGGCATTATTTTTGATATTGACAACACCCTTGTGACTCATGGTTCGCCTGCTGATGAGCGGGCGATTGCTTTGTTTAAGCACCTTAAGGAGCTTGGTTTTTCGTGCTTGGTGCTCTCAAACAATAAAGAGCCGCGTGTGAAGAGCTTTGCTAAGCAGGTTGGGATAAAGTATATCTACAAGGCAGGAAAGCCCAAGCCATCAGGCTATCGTACAGCAATGGAGAGGCTTGGCACAGATACGAAAAACACTCTTTTTGTGGGAGATCAGATATTTACAGATATCATCGGAGCTAATCTTACGGGCATCAGATCAATACTTGTAGCACCTATTGACCCGCATGAGGAGATACAGATTGTGCTTAAGCGCTTTATTGAAAAGCCTGTAATTGCATGCTACAAGAGGCATTTAAAGAAAGTAAATAAATAATTTTTAACTAATAATTTAAAATTTGGAGGCATATATATTATGAAGATTGCAATCGGAAACGATCACGCAGCAGTTGAGCTTAAAAAGACAATAATGGAGTACGTTGAGAGCATGGGTCACGAGGTGACCAACTTCGGCACAGATTCAAGTGAGAGCTGCAATTACCCGGAGTATGGTGAGAAGGTGGCTAATGCAGTGGCGTCAGGCGAGTTTGACTGCGGAATACTGATATGCGGTACCGGTGTAGGTATTTCAATAGCAGCCAATAAGGTCAACGGTATCCGTGCGGCAGTGTGCTCAGACACAGCCACAGCACGCCTTGTAAAACAGCACAACAATGCCAATATCATAGCCTTTGGTGAGAGAATTGTAGGTGTTGAGCTTGCAAAGGATATCGTAAAGGCTTATCTGACAGCCGAGTTTGAGGGTGGCAGACACGCCAAGAGAGTAGCTATGATATCAGATATCGAGGCAAGAAACTAATATAAAACCAATACAAATTCATGCAATAGAAAATAAATACTTGAAATGTATTGCTTTTTATTGTAAAATGGACGAATGAGAGAGCTTAGGCTCGCACGATTTAAGGAGGAAGTAACTAATGATTTCAGCAGGAGATTTCAGAAACGGTGTTACTATCGAGTTCGAGGGAAACATCTATCAGATTATCGAATTTCAGCATGTTAAACCAGGAAAAGGTGCAGCATTTGTACGTACAAAGTTAAAGAATATCATCAGTGGTGGTGTTGTTGAGAAGACATTCCGTCCAACAGAGAAATGCCCTACAGCACACATTGATCGTAAGGATATGCAGTATCTTTATGCAGATGATGATTTCTATCATTTCATGGATGTTGAGACATATGACCAGATTGACTTACCAAAGGATGAGGTTGGCGATGCTCTCAAGTTTGTAAAAGAGAACGAGATGTGTAAGGTTTGTTCACACAAGGGCAATGTATTTGCAGTTGAGCCACCACTTTTCGTTGAGCTTACTGTTACAGAGACAGAGCCTGGCTTCAAGGGTGATACAGCAACAGGTGCTACAAAACCTGCTACAGTTGAGACAGGTGCTACAGTTTATGTACCACTTTTTGTTGAGACAGATGATGTTATCAAGATTGATACAAGAACAGGTGAGTACCTTTCACGTGTATAATCTGTAGTTTTATGAGTCTGCACATATTCCGGTATGCCTGGAGTATGTGCAGGCTTTTTTTATTTGTGTGCTGTGTGGCAGGTGAGAATCCCGACAGCAAGTGTCATAAACACATGCGACACAAGCATAGCCCACAGATATGCATCTATCCCATAGTGGGGTACGAGAAGCATAATCATCAGAATTCTTATCGCACAGGTGAGCAGATTGACGAAGAGCACCTGCTTTGCTTTGCCCAGACCATGCAGTATGCTGCAGAGCATTCCACTTATGTGCATCAGTGGGCACAGAAAACACAGTCTTCTAAGGAAATATCCACAAAGCTTCGATGAAAAAAGAAAATCCCCTATAAAATCCGACAGCAGATAGAATATGCATGTAAAGATAAGACCAAAGCATAGTCCGAATAAGGCACAGGAGTTTATGGTTTTTGTGATTTTTGTATCCTTTCCAGCGGCATTCGCTTCAGAAACAGATGGCAGAAGCATCACGCAGGCACAGCTGCAAAGCACACCGGGGAATAAAAGCACAGGAAGGGTGAGCCCGGAAATGGTTCCGAATATGTCAAGGGCCAATGCCGGTGATAGTCCGTAGAGCTTAAGAGTTCTCGGGATAAGCACATTTTCGACGGAGGATGAAAAGCTTGCCAATATGTAGTTAAGTGATAAAGGGATGAAAAGCGCAGCCATGCCATAGGTTGTTGTTTTCAGGCTTTTGACGGATATTTTAAAGTATGAGAAATCTTTTTTTATTGTGATAACGGAAAAGACGGTTGCGCTTGCTTCGCCTGCCACGATGCCGTATATAGAGTATACAGGCTTAAAGCAGCTGCCACCGTCAGACAGTATTGAGTATATCAGATAGCAGGTGCCAATGCGTGCGGTCTGCTCAATTAATTGAGTGGCAGCTGGAACGGCTGCTTTTTTCAATCCATAATAGTATCCGTTTATGCAGGAATGGATAGCAGCTGGCAGGATGGAAAAGGACAGCGCCTTGATAAGCTCTGTACAGCGTGACTCACTTAAAATACAAATGCTTATGTAGTTGGCATTGGAATACATAATAATTGTGAGTAAAAGAGCAATGGTGGCTGACATAATTATTGCGCAAATGAGTATAATCTGCCTGTTTTGAGGCTTTTCGGCAACAAGCTTTGATGTAGCGGTCTGAAAGCCGTTGCAGCAGAGTGACATGCATACGGACATGAGTGGAATCACAAGCTGATAGAGTCCAAGACCTGTTGAGCCCATGACGTTATTAAGAAATATGCGAAAGAAAAAACCCATAAACCGACTGGTTGTACCGGCAAGTGTCAGGAAAATAGTTCCGGTCACAAGTGGATTGGATAAATATTTTTTTACAATCAAAAAATCACCTGTCATATGTTGTCTTAGAAGTATATGTGCTTCTGGGGATATATATGACAGGTGATTGTTTTATTGTGTGTCAAACAGCTATTATGCTCTTATATGATAGTTATCGTTATTTTAATTATGCGAGATTAACCCATAAAGTGACGGATAGCCTTGGCTACGCCGTCATTTTCGTTTGTGTCGGTGACGTAATCAGCCTGTGCCTTAAGCTCATCGGTTGCATTTCCCATGGCCACGCCGATGTGTGCGGCTTTTACGATAGCCATGTCGTTTTCAGTGTCACCGACAGCCATTGTCTCATCAGCTGCTATATTCAGGATTTGAGCCAGCTTATGAAGTGCCACACCTTTGTCAACGCCTGCTTTTGTGAATTCCAGATTACCATAGCCACCGCTTACGAGCGTGATTTCAGGGATTTTTTTCAGATGCTCAAATACTTCGTCGCGGCAGTAGTAGTTATCATCTACATCCTTTGGGAAATTGATGGTCATTTTCTGCATATGGTAATTGTTTTCGCGCATCATTTCAGTGATATCGTTCACACGTTTTCTGGTTGTCATGATGTATTCCTTTATAGAAGGAGGCATTTTGAGATCCTTTGCATCCTCGAGACACTTGTATGGAGAATAGCCACAGCCGTTTATGAAGGCATCCATATGAACGCGCTTTGTCATCAGGTAATCAATTATTGAAAACGCTGTCTCATCAGAAAGGCAGTTTTCGTAAAGACATTTTTTGGTGTCAATCTCGTAGATTGCACTTCCGTTTGCAGTGATAGCGTAGCGGATGCCGGTGTCATTAATTGCCTCAAACGGCAGCCCTCCGAATGGACGGCCGGTGGAGATGACCACATTTATCCCGGCTGCAGTTGCCTCTTTTATAGCTTTTATATTTTCCTTGGATATCTGACTTTTGTTGTTGAAAAGTGTTCCGTCAAGATCTAAAGCAATAAGTTTCATAAGAAATCCTTTCTTTTGTTTGAAAAATATAGTGTTTTAGTATATTATGGTGAATAGACTATTGATTTTTGTGTTTTAAAATCGGTTACAATGATAATATAAATTATCACAAATTTCAAGGATGAAGAGCACATAGCTTTTGCTTTGAAATATTTTACACTGTGGAGTGAATAACAGCTGAAACAGAAAAGGAAACGAAATGACAAGAGAAGAATTCAGAAAATATATCAGAGAAAACATAGTTATCCTGGATGGAGCGACCGGTACAAACCTGATGGCAGCGGGCATGCCTGTAGGTGTGTGTCCGGAGGAATGGGTGATGGAGCATCCGCAGGTGATTCTTGATTTGCAGAAGGCTTATGTCGATAACGGCACGAATATTGTTTATGCACCTACATTTACAGGAAACAGGATTAAGCTTTTAGAATATGGTTTACAGGAGAAAATTAACGAGATAAATACTACACTGGTTGGCCTGTCAAAGCAGGCTGTCGGGGATAGGGCACTTGTAGCAGCAGATATGACGATGACCGGCAGACAGCTTTTTCCACTCGGGGATCTGATGTTTGAGGAGCTTTTGGAGGTGTACAAGGAGCAGGCGAGGATCCTTGATGCGGCGGGCGCAGATGTTTTTGTGGTTGAGACAATGATGAGTCTTCAGGAGTGCAGAGCGGCAGTGCTTGCTATAAAAGAGGTGAGCGACCTGCCTATTATGGTGACACTCACCTACAACGAGGATGGCAGGACTCTTTTTGGTACACCGCCTGAGACAGCAGTTGTTGTGCTGCAGTCACTTGGAGTGGATGCAATCGGTGTGAACTGCTCGACGGGACCTGCTGAGATGATAGCTCTGGTTGAGAAAATGGCAGAGTACTCTACAGTGCCTCTTATTGCAAAGCCAAATGCCGGGCTTCCGGAGCTTGAGGATGGTAAAACTGTATACAAGATGACTCCGGATATGTTTGCCGATGCGATGAGAGGGCTTGTGAAGGCAGGTGCATCCATTGTAGGAGGCTGCTGTGGCACCACGCCGGAGCATATCCGTGCACTGACAGAGGCTGTAAAGACAATGCCTGTTCATAAGCCGCTTGAGCATCATAGAAGAGTGCTTGCGTCTGAACGAAAGAATGTAGAGATTGACTTAGATGGCAACTTTACCGTTGTCGGAGAGAGAATCAATCCTACAGGCAAGAAAAAGCTGCAGGCACAGCTTCGTGAGGGAAAGCTTGACCTGGTGCGCCAGATGGCTATGGAGCAGGAGACAAATGGTGCGAGAATACTTGATATCAATATGGGCATGAATGGTATCGATGAGAAGGAGATGATGAAATCGGTTATATATGAGGTTTCATCTACCGTGGACTGTCCACTTTGTATTGATTCAAGCTATGTGGAGGTAATAGAGGAGGCTCTTAAGATTTATCCGGGAAGAGCTCTAATCAATTCCATTTCTCTTGAGACTGAGAAGATGGAAAAACTATTGCCTCTTGCAGCAAAATACGGGGCGATGTTCATACTCTTACCACTTTCGGATGCAGGATTGCCGAAGGATGTGGAGGAGAAAAAGCAGATTATAAATACAATTTATGACAAGGCACTTTCACTTGGGATGGCACATGAGGATATAGTGGTGGATGGACTTGTTGCGACAATAGGTGCAAATCCAAAGGCCGCAATCGAGTGCTATGAGACCATTGCGTACTGCAAGGATGAGAAAAAGCTTCCTACAATATGCGGACTTTCAAATATATCCTTCGGACTGCCTGAGCGTATGTACGTGAACACAGCGTTTCTTACAATGGCCATATGCAAGGGACTTACCATGGCTATTGCCAATCCATCACAGGAGCTTTTGATGAATGCTGCATTTGCATCGGATATGCTGCTCGACAGACCTGACAGCGATATAGCATACATCGAACGCATGAGCAGGCTTGCGGAGGAAAAGGCCCAATATGAGACTGTTGTTGTGAAAAAGTCGGACAATGATGCGTCTACTTCAAACGGCACATGCGCAGCAGGCAGTAAGGATGCGGTATTTCAGGCTGTCTTAAAGGGAAACAAGGGCAGTATAATTGATGAAGTAAAGAAAATGCTTTCTGATGGGGCAAAGCCTGACGAGATTATTAATAACAGCCTGATTCCGGCTATTAATGAGGTGGGAGAGCTTTTTAACCAGAAGAAATATTTCCTGCCACAGCTTATCGGCAGTGCAAATACTATGAAGCTTGCTATAGAGCATCTGGAGCCGTTACTTGAAAAGAAAGACTCAGGGGAGGATATGCCGACCCTTGTCATTGCAACGGTGGAGGGGGATATCCATGATATAGGAAAGAACCTTGTCGTGCTTATGCTTAAAAACTATGGCTACAACGTGATTGATATGGGAAAGGATGTGCCTTGTGAGGATATCGTGAACAAGGCGATTGAGACGAACGCGGCTGTTATCGGACTGTCAGCTCTTATGACTACCACCATGATGCGCATGAAGGATGTAGTGGAAATATGTAAGGAAAAGGGCTGTAAGAGTAAGGTGGTAATCGGTGGAGCCTGCATTACACAGAGCTTTGCAGACGAGATAGGAGCCGACGGATATTCAAAGGATGCGGCAGAGTGCGTGAAGCTTGTGGAGAGACTTCTGAATAGTTAAAATTTTTTTAAATAAAATGAAAAAAGTTGTTGACAATAAGGTGCCGACTGTATATAATAATCAAGTCGGTTGACGACATGGGATCTTAGCTCAGCTGGGAGAGCATCTGCCTTACAAGCAGAGGGTCACAGGTTCGAGCCCTGTAGGTCCCATTCATCAGAAAAACTGATGGAACTAAATATGGCGAGGTGGCTCAACTGGCTAGAGCGTCCGGTTCATACCCGGGAGGTTGAGAGTTCGAGTCTCTCCCTCGCTACTTGTTAAGACTTGCAGTTGTTGCAGGTCTTTTTGTTATAAATAGTTACGAAACAGAAAGGGATAAGCATGATAAGACCTAAAATAGGACTTGACTGGGATGATGTGACAGCCCCATTCAACAGCATAGCCATAGATATGGCAAACAAAAAATATAATATCACCCCACCGCTTGAACTGGAGGATATAGATTCCTGGGAGAATACCGGCAGAGCCTCTGTCATAAAGGAATTTTACCGGGATAATACACTTTACGAGAGGCAGAAGCCTACAGAAGAGACAAAGCGGATGATAAGAAAGCTCATGGATATCGGAGAGGTCTATTTTATCACTGCGGTGGCACCGGGCTTCATGGGAGTGAGGGCGAGCCAGATAATGGAGGCATTTCCTGATTTCCCGACAGAAAATATCATACTTGGCAATGCAAAAAATCTCGTGCAGTTTGATATTATTTTAGATGATGCCATACACAATGTGCTTGAGACACCGGCCACATATCCTGTGCTCATGCGAAAGCCGTGGAATTCAAAAATGACAGGACTGTTATCGGTCAATAATATCACAGAGTTTGTATATCTCGTGGAGCAGATAATAAATGCGTCATTATATAGAAATAAAAATATAAAGAATCCGTCAGTTGTGGCGCTTGTCGGACCATCAGGCTCGGGAAAGACAGCACTTTCAGACAGCCTGTGCGCCATGGAGCAGTTTGAGAATCCGAAAACCTACTGTACCAAGCCCGGAGATAAGCACAGATACCTGACGGAGGAGGAGTTCAATGCACAGGATTTCTTTGAAAAGACAAGATACGCAGGAATACAGTATGGCACCAAAATGGAGGATATAGAGGCAGTGCTTGAAAAGGGACACTTTGTCGTGATGCCGCTTGACATGTGCGGCGCCATTGCCATGAAGCGCCATTTTCCTACTGTTATAGTGTATGTGGCGCGTGACAAGGAGCTCTTAATCCGGGATATCATAGAGCAGGATTACTCGATAGAAGAAAAGACACTTCGTATTCTGTCAATAGATGCAGAGAAACGCAACCGCCAGATATGTGACTATGCTGTAAATAACATGGATGTTGGTGCAGCTACGAGAGAGCTTTCTGATGTTTTAAAGAATATGCAGCTATAAAATATATTTATAGCAAGCTCTTAGTTATAAGTATTAACACTTTTCCTAGAAAGATGGTATGATATGTTTAGTTCAAGGGAACAGCATCCCGGAATTAAAATTAAAAACAAATAACATTAACATATCATTAATAGGAGGATATTAATATGAGCAAGAAACATTATGCAGACAGAAATTTAAAATTTGAGACATTACAGTTACATGTAGGACAGGAAACACCTGATCCGGTTACAGATGCGAGAGCAGTTCCAATCTACCTTACTTCATCATATGTGTTCCATAACAGTGAGCATGCGGCAGACAGATTCGGACTCAGAGATGCAGGAAATATCTACGGCAGACTGACAAACCCTACAGAGGATGTATTTGAGAGAAGAATTGCAGCACTCGAGGGAGGCGTGGCAGCACTTGCTGTTGGTTCCGGAGCAGCGGCACTCACATATGCTTTCCAGGCAGTAGCACACGCAGGTGACCATATCGTTGCAGCAAAGAATATCTACGGCGGTACATACAATCTCTTGGCACACACACTTCCTGATTACGGAATTGAGGCTACATTCGTAGATCCATTCGATTATGAAGGAATCAAGGCTGCAATCAAAGAGAATACAAAAGCTATTGAAATCGAGACACTCGGAAATCCAAACTCAGAGGTAGTAGATATCGAAAAAATTGCAGATATCGCTCATGAGGCAGGAATCCCACTTATCGTAGATAATACCTTTGCTACACCATATCTTGTCCGTCCGATTGAGTATGGTGCTGATATCGTGGTTCACTCAGCTACAAAGTTCATCGGTGGACACGGAACAACAATCGGTGGAGTTATAATTGACAGTGGTAAATTCGACTGGACACAGAATGATAAATGGCCATGGCTTGTAGAGCCAAACGTATCATACCACGGAGTAAGCTTTGCAAAGGATTGCGCACCGGCAGCATTTGCGACATATATCAGGGCAATTTTACTTCGTGATACAGGAGCAACAATTTCACCTGTTCATTCATTTATCTTCCTTCAGGGACTTGAGACACTTTCGCTTCGTGTGGAGCGTCATGTTGAGAATGCACTCAAGGTAGTTCAGTACTTAAAGGATCAGCCACTCGTAGAGAAGGTTAATCATCCATCTATTTCAGAGGATAAAGAGCAGCAGGAACTTTACAAGAAATACTTCCCTAACGGAGGAGGCTCTATATTTACATTCGAGATTAAGGGTGGAGCAAAGGAAGCACAGAAATTTATTGACAACCTTGAACTTTTCTCACTGCTTGCAAACGTAGCTGATGTTAAGTCACTTGCTATACATCCGGCTTCTACCACACACTCAGAGTGCAATGAAGCAGAGCTCTTAGATCAGGGCATCAAGCCAAACACAATCCGTCTTTCAATCGGAACTGAGAATGTGGATGATATAATTGAGGATCTTGATGAGGCATTTAAGGCACTTGCAGAGTAAACGGTTTTGTATGATAAATACTCCTTAAACGAATAAATAGTGATCATTATAAAAGGAATCGGAAAATATTAATCCGGTTCCTTTTATTGTGCCATGAAATATCATGGATTGGATTTTTTCGCGAACATCTTGACAACCTTTTAACAATTATTGATATTCGAGAAAAATAAGTATATTATAGTCAGTGGTGTGAAACCAGATATAGTTTTAAATAATAAATAATATACATAAAGGAGACATTATCATGTTTGGATTTGGTCAGTTAATCGAAATATTAAAGAAAGACCCAAAGAAAATCGTATTCACAGAGGGAGAGGATCCACGTATCCTTGAGGCAGCTTCGCGTTTACTTGCAAGCAACTTTTTACATCCTATCCTTGTCGGAGATCCTGAGAAGATTAGTGCAAGCGCTGAGAAGAGCGGTTTCAATATCCGTGGAGCAGAGATTATAGATCCTATGAACTTTGACCGTATGGATGAGATGGTTGAATTATTCTGCGAGCTTCGTAAGAGCAAGGGTGTTACACCGGAGCAGGCTAAGGGAATTCTTTCATCAGCTAACTACTTTGGAACAATGCTTGTAAAGATGGGTATCGCAGACTCACTTCTCGGAGGAGCTACATACTCAACAGCAGATACAGTTCGTCCGGCATTACAGCTTATCAAGACAAAGCCTGGCAACACAATCGTATCTTCATGCTTTATCCTTGTTCGTCCATCTGCAACAGGTGAGAATGAGGTGCTTGCAATGAGCGACTGTGCTATCAATATCCATCCAACAGAGGACGAGCTTGTTGAAATCGCAGGAGAATCAGCAGAGTGTGCTAAGATCTTCGGTATCGATCCAAAGGTTGCATTCTTAAGCTACTCAACACTTGGCTCAGGAAAGGGCGAGGACGTTGACAAGATGAGAAACGCAGCTCACAAGGCAAAAGAGAAATATCCAAATCTTCCAATCGAGGGAGAAATCCAGTTTGACGCAGCAGTTGCACCACGTGTAGCCCGCACAAAGTGCCCACAGTCTGAGGTTGCGGGTCATGCAAATACATTTATCTTCCCTGACATCAACGCAGGAAATATCGGATACAAGATTGCACAGAGACTTGGTAATTTCGAAGCATACGGCCCAATCCTTCTTGGACTCAATGCTCCAATCAATGACCTTTCTCGTGGATGTAATGCAGGAGAGGTTTACTCAATGGCTATCATCACTGCAGCACTTGCATAAGCATTTAATGGACTATTTCCATTTTAATAAAGACCGCTCCGGTTTGTCCGGGGCGGTCTTTTATTTGAAAATAGCTTAAAATAATATCTTGGCGCAACAGAAGAAATAAGGTATACTATAGTTAAAAACTAAAATACAGAGCAATGACAGTTGACAATAACATGAGGTGTTGTATCTGATAGAAAGAGAGACGATATATGAGAGTAGGAATGGGCTATGATGTGCACAAGCTTGTTGAGGGCAGAGATTTGATTTTAGGAGGAGTGAAGGTTCCGCATACACTCGGGCTTTTAGGCCATTCGGATGCCGATGTACTGTTGCATGCGATAATGGATGCACTCTTGGGTGCAGCGGCACTTGGCGATATCGGAAAGCATTTCCCGGATACCGACCCGGCATATGAGGGTATTTCGAGTCTTAAGCTTTTGGAGCATGTGAGAGACCTCATTGCAAAAAAAGGCTATGTGGTAGAAAACATAGATGCGACAGTAATTGCACAAAAGCCGAAGCTTCGTCCGTATATTGAGCAGATGGAGCAGAACGTGGCTGATACGCTGCAAATCGCAAAGGAACAGGTAAATATAAAGGCAACGACCGAGGAGTGGCTTGGTTTTACAGGTCGCGAGGAGGGGATTGCATCACAGGCAATCTGCTCACTTACAGGTCTCTATGAAGCAAGTATGCAGGTCGGAGGCGGATGCAGCGGCTGCAACGGCTGTCAGGCTGATTGATTTGAATATATAGGGAAAACATGCTAAAATAAAAAGATAGTTATAAATCATCCAAAAGGAGATATAAATAATGGAGAACAATTTCAAGTTTTACAATACACTCACAAGACAGATTGATACTGTTGTTCCGAGTGTTGACGGCAAAATCGGCATGTATACATGTGGACCTACAGTTTACCATTTTGCACATATCGGAAATATCCGCTCATACATCATGGAGGATGTGCTCGAGAAGGCACTTCGCTATGTGGGCTATGATGTAAAGCGTGTCATGAATATCACTGATGTGGGACACCTCTCAAGTGATGGAGATACCGGAGAGGACAAGATGCTAAAGGGCGCAAAGCGTGAGCATAAGAGCGTCATGGAGGTGGCAAAGGAGTACACGGACGCCTTTTTCAAGGATTTCACGGCTGTACACAACAGGATGCCTGATGTCGTAGAGCCTGCAACCAACTGTATTCCGGAATTCATCCATATGGTGGAGGTGCTTATCGAGAAGGGCTATGCCTATTTTGCAGGAGGCAATGTATATTTCGATACATCAAAGCTTGATGATTATTTTGTGTTCTCTTCAGCAGTAGAGAAGGAACAGCTTCAGGTTGGAGTGCGAGATGATGTCGAGGAGGATGTAAACAAGAAGAATAAAAATGATTTCGTACTCTGGTTTACACAGTCTAAGTTTGAGGACCAGGCTCTTAAATGGGACAGCCCATGGGGCGTCGGATATCCTGGCTGGCATATAGAGTGCTCATGTATCAGCATGAAGCATCTCGGAGAGTACGTGGATATCCACTGTGGCGGTGTGGACAATATTTTCCCACATCACACCAATGAGATTGCACAGTCAGAGAGCTATCTGGGACACGACTGGTGCAAGTACTGGTTCCATGTCAATCACTTAAATGACAGAGCCGGCAAGATGAGCAAGTCGAAGGGTGCAATCCTCACAGTTTCGGTGCTTCAGGAGAAGGGCTACAATCCGCTTGCCTACAGATTCTTCTGTTTACAGTCACACTACAGAAAGCCTCTTGAGTTTTCTTTTGATGCGCTCGACAATGCAGTTGCGGCATACAATAAGATTGCAAAGCGTGTGGCAGAGCTTAAGGATGAGGGTGATATTGATGAGACAGCTTTTGCTGACTTTAAGAAGAAATTTACTGATGCAGTTTCAAATGATCTGAATACATCAATGGCTATAACCATAGTGTATGATGTGCTTAAGGCTGATATCTCAGACAGGACAAAGCTTGCACTTATCGATGACTTTGAGCAGGTACTTGATCTGGGACTTAGGGAATCAGGAAAGGTCTTACTTGAGGCATCGTCATCTGTAGACAGTGAGCTTGAGGCATTTATCAATGATAAAATTGCAGAGCGTGCAGCCGCTAAAAAGGCAAAGGATTTTGCGACAGCCGATGCCATAAGAGATGAGCTTCTGGCAAAGGGGGTTGCCATAAAGGATACTAGAGAGGGAGTAAAATGGGAGCTTGTATAGTATGAAGATAGACTCATATATTAAGGAACAGTTTGGAATAAAGGATGTTGATATAAGGACATACTCGCCGCTTACACTTGCATATATCGGTGATGGCATATTTGATATTGTCATCCGCTCAGTTGTGGTGGGAAAAGGCAATACAAAGGCGAATCTGCTTCATAAGCACACAAGTAATATAGTAAAGGCACATACGCAGGCTCTCATGATAGAGGCACTTTTACCTCATCTGACAGAGGAGGAGAGTGATGTGTATCACAGGGGGCGCAATGCCAAGTCGCCTTCCATGGCAAAAAACGCTACAATGGCTGATTACAGGAAAGCTACAGGGCTTGAGGCGGTCATGGGCTATCTTTATCTGAAGGATGATTTTGAGAGGGTTGTTTCACTCACTAAGCTTGGAGTGGAGCTTTTAGGAATTGAAATATAGCACAAAATAAGAGGAAAATATGGATAACAACAATAAAGAAAAATTTCATGAGAATTATATAGAGGGCAGAAATGCTGTGCTGGAGGCTTTCCGTTCGGGAAAGACAATAGACAAGCTTTTTGTGCTTGACGGCTGTCAGGACGGACCGATAAAGACAATCACAAGAGAGGCCAGAAAGCATGATGCAATCATAAACTATGTTGCAAAGGAAAGACTTGATCAGATGTCTGAGACAGGCAAGCATCAGGGGGTCATTGCAGTTTCAGCAGCATATGAATATGCCGAGGTTTCGGACATACTGGAAAATGCCGAAAGAAAGGGCGAGCCGCCTTTTATCATCATTCTTGATGGTATAGAGGATCCACACAATCTTGGCGCAATAATCCGTACCGCAAATCAGGCGGGTGCACATGGCATCATCATACCAAAAAGGCGTGCAGTGGGACTTACCCCTACAGTGGCAAAGACGTCTGCAGGTGCGATAAACTATACACCTGTTGCCAAGGTTACCAATATCTCAAATACCATAAAGGAGCTTAAGGAAAAGGGCATGTGGTTTGTATGTGCTGATATGGGTGGCACTACCATGTATGATTTAAACCTCACAGGTCCTATAGGTCTTGTCATAGGCAATGAGGGTGACGGAGTCAGCAAGCTTGTAAAGGAAAACTGTGATATGACAGCTTCTATTCCTATGGTGGGCGATATTGACTCACTGAACGCATCGGTTGCGACAGGCGTGCTTGCATATGAGATAGTCAGACAGAGACTTAAGAGTGGAAAGTAGATTACATGTCGCGGGATGAGTGGTGTGTATTATGAATTGTATATTTATAGAATAGGAAGCATATAGTGGAAGATTACAGCGCATATACGGATGAAGAGCTTATTATGAGGATTCATAATGACAAAAATGACCATGGTGACAACAATGAAATCATGGACTATATATTGGAAAAGTATAAGCCGCTTGTGCGTAAAAAGACGAATGCACTCTACCTGATAGGCGGTGAGAATGATGACCTTATTCAGGAGGGCATGATTGGCCTGTTTAAAGCGGTCAGAGACTATAAGAGCGACAAGGAAGCATCTTTCTACAGCTTTGCACAGCTATGCATCACAAGGCAGCTTAGTTCGGCGCTTGAGGCTTCAAACCGAAAGAAACATATGCCGCTTAACACATATATATCCTTTTCGCAGAGTGACAGTGATGGTACAGAGTTTGAAGAAATGCTGCAAGATGATATTGCAAGTCCTGAGCAGCTTCTCATAGAGAAGGAAAAATTTAAGGAATTTAAGGAACAATTGTGGAATAAACTGAGTAATATGGAGAAAAAAGTGCTACAATTGTATCTGGAAGGAAATAATTATACAACGATAGCGCATATGCTTGGAAAATCAGACAAATCAATTGACAATGCACTATCCCGTATCAGACAAAAGCTAAAAAGAAAGTAGGTGAAGCTTGTTATGGAGTTTTCAAGAATAGGTGAACACACTATAAAATGTGTTATTTCAGAAGAAGAAATATATGATCTGGGATATACAATGGATGAAATTATGAGCAATGGCGAGCGCACCCAGGAATTCATGAACCAGATATTTGACATGGCTTCAGAAGAGTTTGGAACTGATTTTAATTCGGGAATCAAGACTGTGAGAGCAGATTTTTTGGCGGATCACACACTTTCTCTGACATTTTCTGAACATCCTGCTACTGAGGGAATGATGGAGCATCTTAAAGATATCGTTAATGGACTGCTTAATTCGCTGCCGGCCGAGGCTGCAGAGAATGAGAAAAATAAAAAAGGCAGGACAACTGCAAAAAAGCAGGATATGGTGTCTGTTGTAATGTTCATTTTTGAAAAATTTGATGTGGCTGTCAGATTTGCAAAGATGATTAAGGGACTGCCAATGCCATTCTCACAGCTTTTTAAGTTTGAGGGAGAGTACTTTATGAGCATGGATTTATCGGGCTATGATGAGCATGAGCTTGAAAAGATGTCTGTTATAGCAGATGAGTATGCAGATGATATCATTGCAGGGGCTGACAAAAGGGCTTTTCTTATGGAGCATGCAAAGGTTATTCTTGATGACAAGGCTATTGAGAGTCTTGCGCAGCTGTGAAGGTACTGAAAAGTTACAAAAATATAATAAAACAAGGTCTGTCAGCTATACTGACAGACCTTGTTTTGTATGTAAATATTATCCAAGTACTTTTCTGATTGACTCGATAACACGGTCAGCCTGAAATGGCTTAACGATGAAATCCTTGGCACCTGACTGGATAGCGTCAATAACCATAGACTGCTGTCCCATAGCAGAGCACATAACGCATGTAGCGTTTGGGTCAGCTGCTTTAATTTCCTTTAAAGCCTGGATGCCATCCTTATTTGGCATAGTGATGTCAAGTGTTACAAGGTCAGGCTTGAGCTCATTGTACTTTGCAACTGCCTCATTTCCGTCAGCAGCCTCGCCTGCAATCTCGAATCCACCCTTTGTAAGGATATCCTTCAGCATCATTCTCATAAATGCTGCATCATCAACTATTAAAATTCTAGCCATGTTGTTAAACCTCCTGTTTGATAATCTGTTTTACTATGCTTATTGGATACAACTGTAAGAGATCACTGTCTATTAAATCTCCAACAGTCAGCCTGAATGTCACCTTGACAATATCTGTTCCGTTACACAACTCATCCGGTATATCAAAGGTCTTCTGATAACTTGAATTAATAAGCGGAAAACCTATGTCGGTTGGCTCGTTTAAGAGCGAAGACATTGATGTAGCTATTGTACCACACATCTGGTTCATAGCCTCCGATATGGCGGAAAGTGTGATTTCATCAAGTGTCATATCAGAAACATTACTTCCATCGCCTCCCATCATGAGATTGGCAATAACCAATGCATCATTTAATTTTATAATAAGTAGGTTGGTTCCGTCAAGCCCTTTTGTGTAAGGAACCTTAATTAAAATTCGATCATCATGATCGAGAGCATCCTCTTTTTTCAAAACCTCTACAATCGGAGTCGTAATATTTGTCGGTCTCTGTAGAATCATGCTCAGTGTTGTGGCTGCATTGCCTATGCAGATATTGGCTACTTCGCCTATGATATCGGCATTTTCCCGAGATATATTTTGCATTATTTTATCCTCCATATAACTGTGGTACCTATTTCCTAACATATATTATATCAGAGTATTTAAAAATATCAAAGGAAATGTTTAATTTTTTTGAATTTATGTTAAAATAGTTTCAAAAGGAGATTACA
>ERZ1032794.18-NODE-18-length-34131-cov-13.163047_pt1 | contig 34131 bp, 37 predicted proteins | sample MGYA00516957_ERZ1032794 | MGnify/ENA primary metagenome ERZ1032794 (study PRJEB33719, sample SAMN04262543) | wastewater metagenome | biome: sewage system; feature: street-access sewage; material: sewage | place: Peru: Lima | collected 2013-01-15 ... | reverse complement strand
TAGTCTGTGTACCTAGACAAGAAATCCGCATTGCCGGGGAAGATTATCCGTATAGCTTGGTGAAAAGTAGGTTTCTCAAATTGAAAAAATTGCATTTGGAATATGTGATCGGATGCATGGAAAGAAACAAAGATTGCGAACATTAAAGCATATCTGATTACGGCTCTATATAATGCACCGAATACAATTAGCCACTATTATTCCGCGGAAGTTAATCATGATATGGGTGGCATTGCTTGAGTGAAAGAAGTAAAAAACTGCCAAAATCATATTTGTAATCATGGCAGTTCTTATTCAGGGATGAATTCAATAATATCCTGAACTGAGCAGTGAAGTATTTTACAAAGGGCATCAAGAGTGTTTTTGGATACCGATTCACCAGCTTTTAATCTTCGAATGGTAGAGCTACTGATTCCACCTTTGACTTGAAGTGTATATGTTGATGCACCGACTTTTTTCATTGTACTCCACAATGGGGCATAGGAAATCAATGAATATACGCCTCCTTTTAATATTGACATATATTCATTATTGCCTATAATTAGATATAAGTGTGATAGGCAATATTGCCTACATATAAGCAAAAAAATAAATCCTTACGGAAATATTTTCGTAGAGTATCACACTCCACGAAAAAATACCATCCAATAGATAAAATCACTATTGGACGGTATCTTGTCGATTTATTTGACGGCTAATAATTTGGATAATTTTTGCATATTTTTCTTTTTCATCTCATAAGTAGGATGAACATAACGATTCATTGTAATATTAACTGTGGCATGACCGAGAATTTCACTAAGACTTTTTATGTCAAAGCCAAGTTCGACACATCTTGTAGCAAAAGTATGTCGCAGTGCATGAAAATTAGCATTTTCAATACCTGCGGCTTTTAGGATTTTTTTGAATTTATTTTGCATTGTTCTCGGTTCTATAAATTTATATTCATCGTTAGTTAGCACATAGCCTGATGATGCCTTTTTATTTAAAACAAGAATTTCTAATATTTCATCAGGCAATGGAATTTTCCTTATAGAACAAGAACTTTTCGGTGTGGTTACAACAACTTCCGTCTTTGCTCCATGTCCCCGGTTCATTTGAATTCTTTGTAATGTATGATGAATATATATTGACTGTTCTGAAAATGAAATGTCCTCCCAACACAAAGCACAAATTTCTCCAATACGTAGTCCTGTAAACATACATACAAGAATTCCTATGTTACAGGCTTCAGGTTTTTTAATATATACTCACATAATTGACTCTGTTCGACTTTGTTTAAAACGCGCATAGGTTTAATATCTTGTCTGATCTGAACAGCATTAGCATCATTTGCGACATAAATTCCCTTTCTGATTGCAAACTTTGAAATGTTTCGAATTATAGTCAACACATCACTTACCGTTTTGGGCGATAAACCGTTCCCTTTCTTTCCACCTGATTCCAATAAAAATTTGCAATGTGATTCTATAAAATCATAGGTTATTGCATCAAATGGTTGATCACCATATTTTGGAAGTATATAATTCGTGAGCATATTATAATATTTATTCTGTGTAGATGTTTTTGTATGCAATTTGATACTTTCAAACCATTCTGACGCAATGTTTGAAAATACATGCTCATTTTTATTAGATAATATTTGAGAAGTATATGATGCAATTTTAGCTTTTTGTTTTTCCTTTGTTTCACGATAACTTCTTGCATACACATACCCATATATTATTTTTCCAGATTCTGTCCTTGATTTTATATATCGCCCCTCCCACCTGCCATCTTTTCTCTTATATATATTTTCTCCTTTTTTGGGCATAAGATGTTACCTCCTTTATAATTGACCACCTTTTTGACGGCTTATGGCAAATAACCAACTGAGAAATTGCCCTAATAACTAGTTTTCCGCCATTTTATCCCGTTTTTGTCCAGTTTTAACGATTCTTGAATTGACGAATATGACTTGAAGAGGTAAAATAATTGTGTATAATGTCGAAAAAAAGTATTTAAATTAATTCGTGGAGTGTGATACTCTACGAAAATATCATATTTCATAAATAAATGTTAGCGGAATAGTTGTAATAAAAAAGAAAGAAGAAAATAGAAATGGCAAAATATAAAGCAAAAACTAAAGAGTGCCAGTTGATTGTTAAAGTAAAGCTTTCTTCGGGTGAAAAGATCAATGAAAGAGAATTGGATTTTTTTACTAGAAAATATATACGAGGACTTTTAAAAGCCAAAATGGTCAAAAAATTTGGTTTTACGTCTATTGAATATACAGGACCTATTGGTATTAGCTTGTTTGAGCGGCTGAAAAAACCAATTACAAAATATGATTTTTTATTTATTATTGAACAGATTGTAGATATATCACAAAAAGTACAGGTGAATTCTATGTCTCTTAACAAGGTAGTGTGGGATATTCATAACGTATTCATTAATGAAACGACTAGAGAAGTGCAATTTATATATTTGCCATTAGAAAATGTAGAAAAAGAAGCAGATATTATTGCATTGATTGACAGTGTGGTTTATTCTGCTAAACCTGTACAAGAACAGAATTCGGATTATATTTCGAGATTTGTTTATTTTATGAAAGGTTTACCCAAATTTGATGCTGAACAGATAGAAAAATTTATTTTACAAGAAGATAGAAGTGTAGTAAATACAATAAAAAAACATTATGCTGGTCAGAGCGGTTTTATGACAGATAAACCGAAAGACTATTATGAGCATTACGATTGTGATGATGAGAAAACAGGACTTTTAGAAGAAGCAACGGGATTACTAGAAGACGAGGCGACAGGACTTCTTTGTGAAGAAGAAACAGGACTATTGGTAGAGGAAGAAGAAACAACATTACTGGAGAATGATGAACAAGTGCATTTCCCATCATTGTTTAGAGTTCTTACAGAAGAAAATATCAGTATAAATAAACCTGTCTTTCGATTGGGAAAAGAAAAAAGTTATGCTGATTATTTTATTTCTAATAATAATGCGGTCAGTCGAAGTCATGCGGATATTATTACGAGAGGACAGAGAGTATTTGTAATAGATTTGAATTCAAAAAATAAAACGTATATAAATGATCAGCCAATTCCAGTGCAACAGGAAACAGAAATTTTTAACGGAGATAGATTGAGATTGGCAAATGAAGAATTTAATTTTTACGCTTAAGGAATAGAATGGGGAAAAGAGATATGCATTATTTAGCTATAGCAGATACTGATATTGGCAATGTGAAACTGACAAATCAAGATAGTGTGTTGATAAAGCATGGAGAAACGGAAAAAGGTGAAATTCTTCTTGCTGTGATATGCGATGGAATGGGCGGACTTGAAAAAGGTGAACTCGCTAGTGCAACAGTCATACGAACGTTTTCAAAATGGTTTGATGAAGAACTTCCACATGAATTGGAAAAGCTGGATTTGCAGGTTATAGCAGGGAAATGGGATTTTATATTAAAAGATTTGAATCTGAAAATATCTGAATATGGACAATCCCAAAATGTAAGAATGGGAACTACATTCACAGGAATTTTGTTTGTAGAGGATAAATATATTGTAGTTCATGTGGGCGATACCAGATTATATCATCTGGGATCTTATTTAAGGCAAATGACAACTGATCAGACGTTTATAGCAAGAGAAATAAGTAAAGGTACAATGACACCTGAACAAGCTCATACAGACAAAAGACGGAATATGCTTCTACAATGTGTTGGCGCATCCGCTAAAATTGAACCGGAGATAATAATGGGAACAATTGAAAGCGGAGCTTATATGCTCTGCTCTGATGGATTTCGACATGAAATCTCAGAAAGTGAGATTTATGAGTCGTTGAATCCTGTAAATTTGGTTGATCGGGATGCTATGCATAGTAATGTCAAGTATTTAATAGAAAAAGTAAAAGCCAGACAGGAGAAAGATAACATCTCAGTAATACTGGTAAAAGTAAACTGAGGGGGAGAAGATAATGGCAGAAATAGGTTCAATAATTGATGGAAAATATGAAATCCTGAGAGAAATCGGAAAAGGTGGAATGTCTGTTGTATATCTCGCAATGGACACGCATTTGAATAAGCAGTGGGCTGTCAAAGAAATCCGTAAAAAAGGAAGCGGGAAAAACGATGAAATTGTTGTAAATAGTCTTTTGGCAGAAGCTAATATGATGAAGAAATTGGATCATCCAGCATTGCCTAGAATTGTGGACATCATAGATAATGGGGTGACGATTTATGTAGTGATGGATTACATAGAAGGCGAATCATTGGATAAAATTTTGAATGAGTATGGAGCTCAGTCAGAAGAATTAGTAATAACGTGGGCAAAACAATTATGTGATGCGTTGTCGTATCTTCATTCACAGAAACCACCTATTATTTATAGAGACATGAAACCTGCCAACATAATGTTGAAACCTGAAGGAAATATCAAAATTATTGATTTTGGAATTGCCCGTGAATATAAAGAACAGAATTTGGCAGATACGACAGTTCTTGGAACAAAAGGATATGCTCCACCGGAACAGTACAGTGGACAGACAGATGCAAGATCAGATATTTTTGCATTAGGAATGACGATGCATCATTTGTTGACAGGGGTTGATCCGAGAAGTGGAGATGCGTATGCACCAGTGCGAATGTGGAATCCGGAGCTGTCGGAAGGTATTGAAATTATCATAGATAAATGTGTTCAGCCGGCTGCTGAAAACAGATATCAGAATTGTGCTGATTTGCTTTATGATTTGGAACATCCGGAACTTATTACCAGAGATTATAAGAAAAAACAAAAAAGAAAGTTGACCGCATTTATTACGGCATCAGCATTAACTGTAATTTTAGGAGTATCAGGTTTGGTGTGTAATGTCATGGCAACACGTGTGAATAATAATAATTATGAAACATTAGTTTCACCTTCTGCTGCTATTTCGTTGGAAGATAAGGTTAGTAGCTATGAGCAGGCGATTAAGATTTACCCAAATAGAATAGAGGCATATACATGTATGCTTGAAGCGTACGAAGATGAAGGAAAATTTGGGAAAAAAGAAAATGATGAATTTTTAGCTCTATATAATGCGCATAAAGACAACTTTGATGTGACTAGTAAAGAATATGCAGAATTAAATTATAAAATTGGAATGATGTATTTCAATTATTATACAAATGATGATGGAAGCTACAGTTTTTCGAATCGTGTACAAAAAGCATATTCTTTTTTTGCTACAAACTTTGAAAACAAAGAGATATCATCAGAGTTTGAATATAAAAAATTATCAGATTGTTACTATAGAATTTGTTCGTTTTATAAGACCTACATATTGAGCTCTGCGACTGTGGAAGAAGCATCGAAAGATAACTATGAAGAATTACTTTCAACAATTGAAAATGCTTTGGATGACGTGAAAGATGCAGGTGCATACGATCAACTGACTTTGTATAATGGTACATTTATGTTGCTGTACGACCAAAGAAGTAGCATGGTTCAGGTAAACGTTGATAAGGATACTGTTTTAACATTACTGGATAGAGTTTATAACAGTGCTAGTACATTGTCCGTAAAGAAAGAACAATCACAGAATTTACAAAAAGAAATAGTAGATAACTATGATGAATACAAAGAAGCAATCGAACGTGCATATACAAATGCTGAAGAACGATCAGATATCAATGCGGAAAAGGAGACGAAGTAATGGCTGAAACACTATCAATGATATCAAAAATATCTTTTGTTGCAGCAGGAATTTGTCTGGTTGTGGCAATTATACTATTTATCCGCTTTAAAATTCCAGATGTAATAGGCGATCTCTCTGGAAGAAATGCTCGAAAATCTATTGAACAGATGCGAGCACTCAATGAAAAGAGTGGAAGCAAATCATACAAACCAAGTAAAAAGAATATTGAGCGTGGGAAACTAACGGAAACAATGCATGGGTTGGATGAAACTGAAAAAATTCTCAAGAAACAGGATAATGAAAGACCTGAAACAGGATTATTAGAAGAAAATAAAATATCATTTTCAAAAGAACCGGAAACAGATCTTTTGATTGATGAGGAAGAAACAGGATTGTTACTGGATGAAAATGAAACAATTCTGTTGGAGGATACAATTGAAGAAAGCTCAGAAAGAAACAAAGGAATGCCAATACGTATTTTAGATGAAGTGATTCTCGTGCATACAAATGAGACAATATGAAGTGACCTCACAATTGTAGATTCGTGGATTTACCTGTAAAATATTATTTGAACGAATAATAAGGTAACAGGGATTACCGCATACAATAGGAGGTCACATATGAATAGTATAGTTTATGTTGGGATGGATGTCCACAAGGAACAGTACACACTTTGTTGTTATAGTTATGATACAGATAAGGTTGAATATAAACAGACAATACCATCAGATTATAAACTTGTTCTTAAATATATGGAACAGATTCGTTCAAGATATGAAGGTGAGGTTTCATTTGTCTGTGGATATGAGGCAGGATGTTTGGGTTATTCTTTGTATCATCAACTAAAAGATCATGCTGTAGATTGCAAAATATTGGCTCCAAGTACAATGGCTATAACTAATACACATCATGTAAAAACTGATAAAAGAGATGCTGCAAATATAGCCAGATGTCTGGCATTTCATACTTATAGTGAAGTATATGTTCCAGATAATGATGACAATGATGTTAAGGAATATATTAGAATGCGTGATGACCAGAAACTGTATCTTAAAAAGGTAAAACAACAGATTCTTGCGTTTATTTTAAGACAGGGAAAACGTTTTGAAGGTGGAAAAACTTATTGGACTATTGCACATCTGAAATGGTTAAAAACCTTAGAATTGTCAGATTTACAAAGAGAAGCTTTAGATGAATATCTTCTGACGTATGAATATTTAACAGAAAAAATCAGCAGATTTGATGAAAGAATAGAGGAACTTGCATCAGTAGAAAGATACGAAGAAAAAGTAAAACATATGAGTTGTCTTCTTGGGATTAAGACACATACCGCCCTTTCAATGATTGTCGAAGTTGGTGATTTTGAAAGATTTGAAAAAGCACCGAAATTTGCTTCGTTTTTAGGTCTTGTACCAAGTGAAGATTCCAGTGATACGAGAGTTAATCGATACAGCATAACAAAAGCTAGAAATAGCCACTTGCGAAGACTTTTAGTTGAAGCAGCCCAGAGTTATACAAGGGGAAATGTAGGACACAAATCAGTGGCATTGAAGCAAAGACAGAAAGGAAATCCACCGGAAGTAATTGCGTATGCAGATAAAGCAAATGAAAGGCTTAGACGAAGGTTTTACAAAATGACTCTAAACAAAGGAGTTAATCGAAATGTGGCAGCAACAGCAATAGCAAGAGAATTAGCGTGTTTTATCTGGGGTATGATGACAGAACATGTAAGTTAGTAGAATATTCATCTGTTTCAGTCAAGGATGCTTCGCATCGCCATTGGCGACAAGTCCCTGACAGAATTATCTGAATATTCTTAAGAGTAATCAAGCAGAAGAAACTGACTCTGTCAGATTACATCTGCAAAACAACTAATTAACACTGGATACAGAGGTAGAGCCTTGGAGCACTCTAAGGTCCGAATTATTTGCGACTCACCTCTGTTGACATTATATTTATATATTTTGATTCACGCTAGGAGACGGCAAGATTCACGGCGGACCATTGACCTGTTGGTAACCAATCCACGTATAACAGAGTGGCCAAGGCCGGGGATTGTTAGTCTGAGGTTCTACCTCTGTATCCAGTGTTAAAATTTAATGAAAGGAAAAGTTTGTGGTGATTTTTGTGAATTTACTCTTGACAAAGGTCACTTCATAACAGGTGATCAGATGAAACAACGTAATGGTATTATAAAAAATTATTTTTGGTGTATTGTACTTTTACTAACTATCATGTCATTTACCTTTTTACTAATGCCGATTGCTAATTATATGCAAAATGGATGGAAACAAAGATTAGTTTTAGTGATAGTTGGGATATTGTTTTGGCTTTCTTTTATTGGTGGATATACACTTTTGATTATAACAAATAAGAAGTTTAGAAAGTTGTTTGTTCAGGGAAACCCTGAAGTAGAAAGTAAACTACCAAATTGTTTTGAATTTTTTTCAAATACATATGCTGCAGTAGCGGATGCAATTTTAATTGCAGTTATTGTGGTGCTAATTGTAATTACTATATTGGGCAGGATGACTGGAGGCTTTCCATATATAGTATTGGCTATCTTAGTATTTTCTATTAATATGCATTGCTTATTTAATGGAAATATATATAAAACAATCAGAACTAATGATACGAGGGAGAGAAAAAGATGCAAAGGAATGAAAGACGTAAATTGACTAAGCGAATCTGTGCAGCGTTTTTATCGTTTGTAATGGTTTTAACGTTGATACCAGCTTCCACTTTATCAGTGTTGGCTGCAACACCAGAACATGAAAATGCAATTACCATATCGGTGGTAGATGAGGATGACAAAGCATTATCAGATGCAATAGTTACATTTTCTGTAGACGCTAATGTGAATTTAAAGCAAAGTACAGAAATTACAGATGCATATGGTACAGTGGTTGTTATGACTGCGGATGAGTTTGAAAAAAATAAAGCAGATAATTTACGAATCAGTGCCACAATCAGTAAAGACGGGTATGCAACAGATCAGACTACGATAGAAAATATGAGTTTGACTTCAGGGACACAGGATTTGCGTGTAAAACTGAGGAGTACACAAATTAAAGATGTAAAAGTAACTGCCACAACAGAACACTATAATGGTCAAGCTTTTGATGCTGCTACAATAAGTGGAGTAAGAGAAACAGATACTGTATCTTACAAATTGAATGATGCTGATTGGACAGATGTAATGCCTAAAATCTCAGAGGTGGGAAGTTACTCATTGTCTGTAAAGATTGTTAGAGAGGGATATGAAGATTATATTGAAACTGTTCAACCCCAAATAGAAAGAGGAGAGATTGAACTTGATGTAAAAACACTTGATCGAGCATATACAGGCTCTGCAGATGATGCACTTGAAATAGTAAGTGGATTAGAAAGTGGAGATACGGTTTCTTATGTGATGAATGGGAATGAAACAACCAGTGTTCCTCAAATAACAGATGCCGGAGAATATGAAATAACGGTAAAAGTTAAAAGAAATGATAATTATAATGAATTTTCAAAAACTTATACGGCGAAAATTACACAAATCAGTATTGATGGACTTTCAGCTACTTTGAATTGTTGGACGTATGATGGAAAGAGTCATCCAGTGGTAAAAGAGGTAAAAGGCACAAAATCTGGAGATGTTGTGAGGTATAAGCTTGACGAAGGTGAATGGAATACAGAAGTTCCTGAGGTGACAGATGCAGGTGAATATTCTGTAAAAATTCAAGTGTCGAGAAACAAGAATTATACAGATACAGAAATAATAGATTTAAATCCTGCAAAAGTGGTTGTAAGGCAGGCAGAACAGGAGATTGAATTTAACCGTTATTCAAGCGATTCAGTAAGTGACGTTGTAAAAGGGGAGTTCCCTGATACAGGAAAGACATATGATTTTAGTGCAAAAGATGTTAAAGCAGTAGCTGGTGGAAGCTTTACTTATAGTATTGAGAATACAGCAGAAAATGAAGGAGTAGCAACGATTGATGCTGCAACAGGAATATTGACAGCCTATATGCCGGGAGAAGTTACGGTAGTGGCTACTTTGTCAAGTAATAATAGGAATTATGTTGAAACATCTAAGCGAATCACATTGACGATTACTCAGGAAGCGGAATATGAAGGACAATTTGTAAAATTTGTAGATAAAACAGTTAATTATACATTGGGAGAAAATGCTGGAACTGTTTCGGAACAAGAAGCGGTGTATACAGGAACAAAGAGACATCCTCGAATCAGTTATACGATAGATAATGAAAATATTGGAGTTCAGTGTAGTTCTTCAGGGAAAATCACAATTAAGGACTATAGAAAAATAGGTGATGAACTAATAAAAAACAATGGTGTAGTTAAAATAAAAGTGACTGCAACAATGAAACAAGCTGGATGGTTCTCAAAGGATGATAAAACTTCCTATGAAATCACTATTCGCTTTGCGCAAACTCCAGATGATCCGTATGGGATTACTGGTACTATGGGAAAAAATAATTGGTATACATCAGCAATTTCGGTAAGTGCATCTGATTCAACATATGAAATTACGGATGATCTGGGTAAGGGGTTTGGTTCAAATGTTACCTTTAGTGATGAAGGAACTGGAGAAAGATATGTATATTTAAAATCAGCTACAGGAGCAATTACCAATAGAATTCTGTTAGATGGGGTGAAGATTGACACTGTTAAGCCAGATAGTAACAAGATTAAAATTGAATATTCAGAATCTGTTTTGAGTAAAATCCTCTGGTTTTATGATGGACCGGTGACAATTAATTTCACTGCATATGATGTTACATCAGGAGTAGACAGTTTTGATTGGACTTATCGACGGTCTACAGACGCAAGCACATCTAATTTAGAATCTGATAACGGAACAGTTTCAGCAACACAGGATTCAGAGGATACGACAAAATATACTGCTTCTATTACGCTGCCAAAGAGTGAAGCAGAGCAGCTCAGAGGGTATATTTCGATAAATGCGACGGATAATGCCGGATTAACAAGTGAAGATAAAACAGATGATGGAAGGGTGATTGTAGTCGATACAATTTCACCAACAAGATCTGTTGCGTATGAACTGGAAGAAGCAGGTGGTACATCACAGACTGTTGATAACAAACATTATTTTTCAAACAATGTTAAATTTACATTTGATATTACAGAAGCAAACTTTTACGAAGATGATGTAATTGTTAAAGTATCCAAAAATAATGGGGAAGCAAAACCTGTATCAGTAAAATGGAATGATACGGATAATCAAGATGAGCATGAAGCAACGTGTATACTTTCAGGTGATGGCGATTATATTGTGACAATGGAGTATGAGGATCGTTCCGGTCATAAAATGGAAAACTATCAGTCAGGAGTTGTGACAATTGATACAACGGCACCAGTTATTAACTTTGAGTATAGTAATGGAAATAAAACATCGGCGGATAAAGATAATAAGCAGATGGCAACAATTTCAATTACAGAACATAATTTCCGAGCAAGTGATATCGAAGTTACAACAGTAGCAAAGAATATTAAAGGAGATACGGTAGCCGCAAAAGATATTCAGGAAATTTTGCGAAATGCTGAATGGAGTCAGCATGGAGATGTATATACCACAACATTATCAAGCGAATTTGTAGATGCGATCTATGAGATGACTCTTAATTACAAGGATCTTGCATTGAATCTAGCGAAAGAAGTAAAGACTGGAGAATTTATTGTAGATCATACTGCTCCGGCAGCAGATTCCATGCAGGTAACATACTCAACACCATTAACAGAGAGAATTATATCTGCAATTACGTTTGGTTATTATAATCCATCTGTTGAAGTAACATTTACTGCAAAGGATGTAACATCCGGTGTTGACTATTTTATGTGGTCTTATTTAAAAGAGGATGGAGCAAGTGATAGTAATGTCGCAAGTTATCCAGATGCTAAGTTAGTGGCAGCACAGGATGCTAATGATAAGTCAAAGTTTACAGCATCTGTAACACTTCCAAAAACAACAGCAGAGCAGTTACGAGGAAGCATTGCATTTACAGCTACTGATAAATATTCGAATGTGAGCAATAAATTAACAGATGAAGGACACGTTATTGTAGTAGATACAATTGCACCGACAATGACAGCTGAATACACTGAGTCTGCAAGAACTGTAGGTAATCATATGTATTACAACAGGGATATGACAGCAACATTTACTGTTACAGAAGCAAATTTCTATTCGGAAGATGTTCATGTAGAAGTGTCTAGGGATGGTGGAGATTTTAGTGAGGTGTCTCCAATCTGGAAAGATAATTCGACAGATGTTCATGTTGGAACTTATACGATAAAAGCGCCTAGTGACCATTCTGGTGATGCAGATTATGTATTCCGTGTTCGTTATACAGACAGAAGTAACAATGAAATGTCTACATATACTTCAGATATCATTACAATTGATACGATTAAACCAGTGATTAATGTTACATATTCAAATCAGAATGTAAAGAATAATATAAATGATTCTGAGGGACATGCAAGAAAGTATTTTGATTCAACACAGACAGCAACGGTTACAATTACAGAGCATAATTTTGAAGCGAGTGAAGTTGATTTTACAATAGGGGCAAAAGATGCAGCAGGTAATGCACTTAATGCAAATGAATTAAATACAAAATCATCTTGGAGCACAAGTGGGGACAAACATACAATTACAATAACATATCCAGGAGATGCAAATTATACTTTTGATGTAGCTTATACTGACCTGGCTACCAATGCTGCTGATAACTATGCAGAAGATTATTTTACTGTAGATAAAACTGCACCGACAAATCTGAATGTTTCGTATAGTAATAGCATCTTAGATACTGTATTACAGGCAATTACATTCGGCTTCTATAATGCAAAGATGACTGTAACCATCAATGCAACGGATAATATTTCAGGTGTTCATGACTTTAAATATAGTTACTCACTGGCATCTGGAGTCAGCTCAGTAAATGCAGAACTAATAAATCAGGCGATTGAAGAAGCTAGTATAACATATACTGATGGACGAACGAAAGCGACAACACGATTTGAAATTCCAAAAGCTGCATTAGGCAATAGTAATCAGTTCAATGGAAATGTATCCTTTACGGCAACGGATAGATCAGGAAATGAGTCTTCCAAGTTTAATGATACAAAACGATTGGTGGTAGATAACATTTCGCCAACAGCAACGGTTGAATATAATAGCCCTGTTCAAACAGTTGGTGGTATTGCATATTACGATGGAACTGTTAATGCGACAGTAACAATTAATGAAGCAAACTTTTATGCAGAAGATGTACAGGTTTCAGTAACAAAGGATGGAGCAGCATATTCAGTGACGCCTTCATGGAGTAATAATAACACCGACGTACATGTAGGAACCTTTGCATTATCAGACGATGGTGATTATTTTGTAAATATTAATTATGCTGATAAATCAAGTAACAAGATGGCTACGTATACATCAGAGCAGATGACAGTGGATACGGAAATTGTTGCACCTGTTATCACTGTTAATGGAGAAGAAGCCAACGGAAAGGCATATAAGGATGAAGTAGTACCAGCCGTAAGTTTTGAAGATATTAACTTTGAAAATTACGAAATAAGCCTTACTAGAACACGGTATGATGATAAAGATGCCGATGTAAAAGAGAAATTTATCGCTGGAAATGTTAGTGTTAATGATCAAGGCGGAACGGGCAGTTTCGATACTTTTGTTAAAGAACAGGATGTAGATGGTATTTATACTATGACTGTTTCTATGACGGATAAGGCAGGACATTCAGCAGAAACATCTGCAACATTTACAGTCAACCGTTTTGGTTCTGTATATGAGTATGGAGATTATCTGACATCTTTAGTTAAAGATGGAGGTGCTTATGTTCAAGAGGTTAAAAATGATCTTATCATTACAGAGTATAATGCAGATCGATTATTGAGTAATTCTTTGGATGTAGAGATATCTTGTGACGGAAAACCTTTAACAGATGTGTCTTATGATGTCACGCCACAGATTAATGATCAAGTATCTGTAGGAAGTAGTGGATGGTATCAGTATAAATATACTATTTCAAAATCAAATTTTGACTCAGATGGTGTATACAAGATTGCGATTTCCTCTAAAGATGCTACTGGAAACGCTCCGGAAACTACAAACTATGAGGATAAGAATATTTTATTTAGAGTAGACAGTACAGCACCTGAGATTAATAGTATTACAGGTTTTGAGGACAGTATTATCAATGCACAGAGTGTGACATCAAAATATACTGTTTATGATACAATTGGGCTTGCTTCAATCAAAGTCTATGTGGATGGTGAGAATGTAGATACAATTACGGATTTCAATGGAGACGTAAACAACTACAGTGGAAGCTTTAAGGTATCTGAAAAGAATTCTGCCCAAAAGATTAGATTAGTTGTAGAAGATTTGGCTGGGAATGTAACAGATACAGATTCAGATGATTTTGAAAGTGCCTTTGCATTCAACAAATCAGTAACGGTATCAACAAATTTCTTTGTTCGTTTCTATGCTAATAAAGTCCTTTTCTGGGGAACAATTGGTGGAATTGTGGTAGTAGTTGCATTGATTTCAGTATTTGCAGCTAAGAAACGTAAAAAGAATGAAGAAGCAGAAAGTTAATAATTCTGAAAAATAAAAATGAGCCAAAAATGTTTCCTGTGTGGCATCGCCACATGGGAAACAAGGCTATTTTTCAGATATAAGTGTATAAGAATCTTATGGATTTATATCTGGAAAATAGAATGTGTAAGGGGAGGATTGCTAGATGAATGCGTTGGTTGAAAATGGAATTATTTCTGAAATGGAGTGTGGAAATAATTTCGCTTATATCATAAATGATAGTAATCTGTTTTTGTCAACAGAATATAAGGTACTTCAGAGCCAAGAAGAAGGTTGTTTTGTTAAATGTATGAAGCTTCTTTATAATGGTAAAATTCAATTTTATTATTTAGTTAATGGATATAAGTCATTAGCAAATATGTTTTCTTCAATAGATGCAGATGGTTTTATGACTATTATGACGAATGTGTTTTCAAGCATTATTTCAGTTCAAAATAATGGATTTTTGTCTTGTCAAAACATAGATATTTCGTTTGAAAGAATATATGTGGATCCGAATACATATAAGGTTGCCTTAATTTATCTTCCTGTTAGTAAAAGATTTTTTCAGGATGAGGCATCATTTGAAAATGAGCTCAGGACAAGCTTAGTAAAAGTGATTTCCAGTATAGCAACATTAGCTTCACCGAAAACTACACAATTTATGGCTGATTTGTCAAATGGAATGTTAACAGTTAAAGACTTATATGAACATATAAGAGGTGGAAAAAGCCATATTTTAACAGGAGTTCTACCTACACGAGAAAGAGTGAATAATTCGACAAAAGAAAGACATTTACGTATTATTGCGATGAATGCACCAACACGTGTTGAAGTAGTAGTAACAAAAGATAATTTTGTGATAGGCAAGAATGCTGCGGCGGTAGATGGTGTAGTTACATTTAATAAAATGATTAGTCGGATACACTGTAGAATTACAAACAATCAGGGAAGATATATGATTGCTGATTTGAAAAGTGCAAATGGAACATATGTAAATAGAGTCAGATTAGTACCTAATCAGCCACATCCTATTCAAAATGGCGATATTATACGATTGGCAGACAGTGATTTTCAGGTTGTAATTGATTAGTGGAGGTACACAAGATGGCTAGACCGAGAATAATTATTGCAGATACGGATGTAAATTATATTTTATCTTTGCAACTCAAATTTGTAGAAGAATTTTTTGAAAAAATTGATTTGGAAATTATTACTGATAGGAACTATTTTGAAAATATGTTTGAAAGCCCACAAAGAGCAGAAGTGTTAATAGTTTCCGAGGATTTATATGATTTGTCCATTCAGAAACATAATATAGGAAATGTGTTTCTTATGACAGAAAAAAATGAAGAAGAACAGACGGCAGATTTGAATGTCACGAGAATATTTAAATATACAAGCATAAAAGAGATATTTAATGAAATCCTTGGGAAATCTTCAGACTCATTAAATGTTAAGAATGCAGGAAAAAAAGAGCCTCAAATTGTTGTGGTGACTTCTGCAGCAGGTGGAGTTGGAAAAACGACTCTTGCGATAGGAATAAGTGCTTGTTTAAGCCAAAATTATAAAAAGGTATTGTATGTGAATTGTAGCCGCTTACAGAGCTTTGGGCATCTACTAAAAAATTCATCGGCAATTTCTGATAGTGAGATTTATTCTAAATTATCTCGGAATAATAAAGGGCTTTATCATGAAGTAAAACATATGATTAGGCAGGAATTATTCAGTTATTTACCACCTTTAAAAGCTTCGCTAGTATCATTAGGAATTCTGATGGAGGTGTTTTTAAATATTGCACAGGAAGCAAAGAAATCGAGAGAGTTTGACTTTATTATTATGGATACAGATGCATATTTTGATGAAGATAAAGCGAAACAGTTAACGATTGCAGATAAGGTGATTATTGTTACACGACAGACAAAGGCATCCGTTTTTTCAACTAATATATTAGTGAAAAATGTTAATGGTATATCGAATGAAAAATACTTGTTTTTGTGTAATGATTTTAATTCTAATAAGGACAATATTTTAATATCATCAGAGATGGAATTGAAATTTACGATTAATGAGTATATAGAACATATAGAAAATTATGACGCTATGCTAGGAGTGGATTTTGCAGAACAGACTAGTATGAAGAAGTTGGCGTACTTATTAGATTAGAAATAAGGAATGAGATAATGAACGAGAGAATTACTATTATATTTGATAATCAAGAAACAGGAGAAGTATTGGATCTGGAAATTCCATTAAATATTACGGCGAATGATTTAATTGTAGCGTTAAATAACGCATACAAATTGAACATGGATATAGATAATATATTTGAATGTTATCTTACATCAGAAGATCCAATTGCTTTTTTAAAAGGAAATAAGATGTTAGAAGATTTTGGTTTACATACAGGAACAAGAATCAGTTTTAAGAGGGGTAAAAAATAAGTATGAGTTATCAATACAAAATAATTGTAAATAATAAAAGTTTTTACAAGGAATTTGAAATTACAGATGATATCGAGCGAATAAAATTAGGAACTACATCTGCCTGTGAATTTCGTTTAAACCAAGATTATTTCTTTGAAGAACTAGAGTTGATATTGGATAAAGAAGATACTTGGAGATTGACTTGCCCTGATCAATTTTATATTAGTAGAGGAGATGTTAGAAAGCTATTTTATACCGATTTGCATCATGGAGATTTATTTTCGGTACATTATTCAGAATCTGATGAATTTGCATTTCAAATGCGTTTTTTAATTGATTTTGAAGCTGAGGTTCCTAAATATGGCTGGTATATAGATTTAAATGAAACACCACATATTATTGTGGGAGATTCGGGTAAGGCTGATATTGAGTTGGAAAGTGAATTTGGAAAAGCTACGAGTGTAATAATAGAAAAAACAAACCAAGAAGTGCATATAACAGAAAAGTCATCGAAATTAGGAGTGTTGGTTAACGGAAAAAAAATTGAAAAAACAAAAAAAATGGAAAATTGTGATTTTATTTCTGTTGCAGATTTTTTCGGTTACTATAAAAATGATAGATTATATTTTTGCCATAAAAATATTCGAACAAATAATATAAAAAAATACGCAGAACATTTGACTGTGGCTACTAGTTATCCCAAATTTATTAGAAATACAAGAATAAAGGCTAAATATGATAAAACACCAATTAAAATACTGGATCCATCTAGCATACCGGTTGAACCGGAATTAAATATTGTTACTTCACTTATGCCGGCTATTGCAATGTTTGCATTGGTTGTGGTTTTAAGAGGAATCCTAAGCACTACAGGAGGAACATTTGTATTATTTAGTATTTGTTCGATGGGACTTGGAGTCATTACTTCAATTGTTAGTATTTTTGAAAAAAGAAAAAAATATAAAAAGGAATGTGATGAAAGAAAAATAAAGTATTTAACCTATATTGATAATAAAAGAGCTGAAATTGAAACTGCTCGAGAAGAAGAATTGAAATGTCTTAGGCAGCAATATTATAGTATTGAACAGGATATCGAGCATATAGAATCATTTTCACCAGTTCTTTTTGATAGAATTCCCGAGGATTCGGACTTTTTGGATTTGTATTTAGGCGTAGGAGCGATAAAAGCTTCCAAGATAATAGATTATAAATACCAAGAGAAATTAGAGATTGGCGATGATTTGTCTATAATTCCAGCCGAAGTGGCTAAAGAATACTCATATATAAAGGATGCCCCTGTAACAATTCCTTTAAAAGAAGCAAATGCAGTTGGGGTTGTCGGAAAATCAAGTGAGCAGTATATAATGATGAAAAATATGCTTATAGATTTGGTTAGTCGCCAATATTATGGGGATTTGAGTATATATATGCTTCTTGAAAATGATATACAAAAGTATGATTGGATTAAATTTCTTCCATATTTGCAGAGTGGTTGTGCTCCACGTAAAATAGTGTGTGACATGGAGAGCAAGAATAATATATTTGAGAACCTTTACAAAGAATTAACATATAGAAGTGAGAGCAAAAATCAGTCTGGTTACAACGTTGTATTTGTAATGACTGAGCATGGAATAAAAAATCATCCTATATCTAAATTTATTGAGAAATCAGCTGAGTTAAATACGGTTTTTATCTTTTTTGAACCAAATGTAGAATTGTTACCATTACACTGTTCAAGAATTATTGAAATCCAATCTGAAAATACTGCTATTGTTTATGAGGCTACAAATAAACTGGAAAAAACAGAATTTGTTTTTTCCAGCATATCGAATGAACAAATGCAAAAACTTATTGAAAAAATTGCACCTGTGTATTGTGATGAAATTAGTTTAGAAGGAGCTTTGAGAAAAAGTATTTCACTATTTGAACTGTTAGGCATATATGATGTTAATGACATTGATCTAAAAAAAAGGTGGGAGCAATCTAAGATATATGATTCAATGGCAGTACCACTTGGTGTGAACGTGAAAGATGATATTGTTTTTTTAAATCTACATGAAAAATATCATGGACCGCATGGGCTTGTAGCAGGTACAACGGGATCAGGAAAAAGTGAAATTTTACAGACATATATATTAGGGGCAGCTACCCTTTTTCATCCATATGAAATAGGTTTTGTAATAATAGACTTTAAAGGTGGAGGAATGGTTAATCAGTTTAGAAATCTTCCTCATTTAATAGGAGCTATTACTAATATCGATGGAAAAGCAATTGAACGTTCATTAAAATCTATTAAGGCTGAATTGCTAAAACGTCAGACTTTATTTGCAGAAGCAGAAGTTAATCATATTGATAAGTACATAAAGGCTTACAAAGAGGGAAAAGTTAAAACGGCACTCCCGCATCTTGTAATTATTGTTGATGAGTTTGCTGAATTAAAGGCAGAACAACCGGAATTTATGAAAGAGCTTATTAGTGCAGCTCGAATTGGACGAAGTTTAGGGGTTCATCTTATACTTGCGACACAAAAACCGGCAGGGCAAGTAAATGAGCAAATATGGAGTAATTCCAAATTTAAACTTTGTTTAAAAGTTCAGACACAAGAAGATAGTAATGAGGTTCTAAAGTCACCATTAGCAGCTGAAATTAGAGAACCTGGACGGGCATATTTGCAAGTCGGGAATAACGAAATGTTTGAATTGTTACAATCGGGATATTCTGGAAGTCCAGAAAAAAGTGATATGGGAAATCAAAAGTCCTTTGATATTTATGAATTGGATTTCAAAGGGAATCGAAAACTTGTTTATCGACAGAGACCGCAGAAGACAAAAAGCTCCCGTACACAGTTAGAGGCGATTGTATCATATGTTCATGACTATTGTGATAAGATGCAGATAAAAAAATTACCAGAAATTTGTTTACCACCTCTAAGTAATTTAATTGTTTTTGATAATGAGCGATATGGAAATATGAAAAATCCAGATATGAGTATCACAATAGGAGTATATGATGATCCAGATCATCAGATACAAGAAAAAGCTACTGTAAATATCGGAACTTCTAATACAATGATAATTGGTTCATCTCAATATGGAAAAACTAATTTAATAGAAGATTTGATTAGAGGATTAGCGGAGAACTATACACCAAAGGATGTAAATCTATATATTGTAGATTTTGCATCAATGGTATTGAAAAATTTCGAGGGATTGGCACATGTAGGTGGTGTTGTTTGTCCTTCTGATGATGAAAAACTTAAGAATTTGTTTAAGTATTTAAATGATCAAATTAATTTAAGGAGAGAAGCACTTTTAGCTGTTGGTGTAAGTTCATTTACAGCATATAGGGAGGCTGGATATACCGATTTTCCTCATATTATTTTATTTATCGACAACTTTACTGCGTTAAAAGACTTATATTTGCAAGACAATGACATATTGCTAACATTATGCCGAGAAGGAGTATCGGTGGGTATAACGGTTGTAATAGCAAATTCACAAACTAGTGGATTAGGATATAAGTATATGTCGAACTTTGCAACAAGAATATCATTGTTTTGTAATGAACCAAGTGAATATGCTTCTGTATTTGGGGCGTGTCGCATGAGACCTGACGAGGTACCTGGAAGATGCTTAGTTGAAGTTGATAAGACAATTTATGAATGTCAAACTTTTATGGCTTTTGAAGGTGAAAGGGAAATTGAGAGAGTTCAGAAAATGCAAAAGTTTGTAGTTGATGCAAATAAGCAATATAAAGGAATGCGAGCTAATCCAATTCCTGAAATTCCGGCGTTGCTTGGAGAAACATATATTAGTGATAATTTTATTGGAACATATGATGATAAAAAACAGATTATCGGAATTAGCTATGATACGGTTTCGCCTGTATTTTATGAAATTCAGAAGAATAATCTGCTAGCTATTTGTGGTGGAGATAATTCTGGAAAATCTAATTTTATAAAATATATTACACATATGATGCAAAGAACATACTCGGATATAGAAATATTTGTAATGGACAATTATAAAAAGAAACTGGAATCATTAAGGAAAAATTGTTCAGTATATGATGTGTCCGGTGAACAATGCAAAGATGTATTAATAAATCTTGATGTATATCTTCACAATAAATATCAGCAATTAGTAGCAGGTGATGATGTAAATAGTGCATGGAAACTTCTTATTATTAATAATGAGGATGTGTTCCAAACAATTAGTGGAGATAAAGTAGCCCTTGCAGCATTTAAGAACATTATAGGAAAGTATAAAATGTTGAATGTTTTAGTTGTTTTAGGAAATATACCAAATGCACAGGTTGTGTATGGGGCACCAGAAATTTATAAGATTGTTAAAGAAAGTAGAAATATTCTATTATTTGACAATTTAGATAATTGCAAGATTGTTGATGTGTCACTTACGATTGTGAGACATAACAAGAAAAAAGTAGAAGCTGGAGATGCTTTTTATTTAGTTGGAAATGAATGCTTTAAAGTAAAAACTCCAATAGCAATTCAATAATCTAGGTATGATTGCGTAAGCAATTATATAAATAAATTTTATTCAATAAGGAGGAAACAAAATGGCATCAGGACAAATTAGAATGACACCTGACACAATGAGAACTCGCGCAGGAGAATATCGAACAGAATCAGAAAATGTTCAGGGAGTTATTGAGAAGATGGATTCTTTACTGGAAACATTACTTACCGAATGGGAAGGTGCTGCATCAGAAGCGTATGCAAATAAGTTTAATGAATTACGTCCTTCATTTGTTGCTGCAAAAGAGTTAATTGATGATATTGCAACAGCATTAGATAAGACAGCAGAAGCAGTTGAATCCACAGACAGTCAGATAGCAAGTCAGTTCAGTATGTAAAGCAATTAGAAATACATAAAAAGAGGACTAGCAGTTACAGTCTGATAAACCTTCTGCATCGGTGAATGGTGCAGAAGGGATTATTAAAGTAGGTGAATATATGAGAACATATGATGATATTGAATACAATTATCATGAGTACCCCAATAATGACGTTTATATAACAATAGGAATTAATATCGGGGTGGCTACAAGATATTTTTTAATAGATGGTAAACAAAATTATAGTAATAATCTTGCCTTCGCAAATATTTTTGCGGATTATTTACAATTAATAATGGGAGATAAGATTGTTGTAGATGTGGACAGAACTATAACAACAATAACCATGATGACAAAACAATCTGAATGGATAAATGATTTTGTCATATTATTGAAAGGTGTTTTCTTAAATGATATGGATGAAGTTCAGTTTGATAGAGCTTGTATGATGGCAAGAGCAGGTTTTGAAAAGGCATATAAGAATGGTGAATTTCGTGCTATTTATAAAGCATATGAATATGCCGATACAAACAAGGGATATACATTATCAAAATTAATAGAAGATATACAAAATATAAGTTTTCGAATATTTGTTGAAGCGAAGAAATACTTGATAGTAGCAAGCAATATGTATATATATGTTAATGGAAATTTAAAAGACATATCAGATAGTGATAAAGATTTGGTAAGTGAAATTATTTTCAAAAATGAACATACGGCTTATTTGGGAGGGAGAGTAATAGATCAACTATTAAAGGAAGATGCTCATTTACTCGAACTTTCAAGGCAAGATATTAATATGGATATTTTATCTTTTGGATTTAAAGAAAACATTAGTATACTAGATAAAATTATTTACTTGAATATTGAATCAGATAAGATTTCGGAAGATAATAAAATTCTCCATATAGATGAGTTTGATAGCTCATTGATTATTAGAACAGAAGAAGTTAAAAAAAATTGCAATTATTTCAAACGACCTGTGAATAAACAACAATTCGAGGTGGCGAGAGAAAAAATGATTAAAAAGTATAGCCAATGGCTAGAAAGAAATCCAGTACGTTTTAACATGAAAGCAGTTGAGTTAATGATGGAGAGAGTTGCTGTTACAGATTTGCTAGAAATAGTCATAAATTTGCAGTATGAAGATTATGTAGAGATTGCAACAAAAATAAGACCAAAGGTTTCAGAGGCACAAATTGTAATGAGGAGGAGATAAAATGGCAGAATTTTTGTTGAAACCGAATGAGTTTCAGAAACAAGTTGACGCATTTAAAGCTACGACAGAAAGTACAGAAGCATTAAAGTATGTATTAGAAAAAGATGGAGTTAGCTTGCAGTCAATAGACAAGTATGCGGAATGCATTGAGGCCATGAATGACCTGATTACAACATTTGGAGAATTTGCTACCATGGATGGAAACTCATTACAGCAAATTAAAGCTAAATGGATGAACACGGACAGTGATATAGCAACAAAGACACTTGCAGAAATTTTTGTAGATAAAATAACAGGAAAATCATAAAGGGGGGAATTTTATGGCTTTACCAGGTTCATTAAAATTAAAATCTGCATCACTTTTAGATATGTATAATGCAGTTAATTCATATAGTACAGAAGTTCAAGATACTTTGTATGAACAATATAAAGCAGCTTATAAATTAACTATGACAAACTATATGAGAGGAGATGCTGCAGATGCGTTCAAAAGTTATTTTGCACAAGGTACTCTAAATATGATACAAGGAATTTTAGATATATCCTCAGAAATAACGATGATAATACAGCTAATTACAGAAGCGTTTTATCAGTTTGAAGGTGCTGAAAATGGTATAATAAAAGAGAGTCAATTAGATGATATTAACACAGCATTAAATGAAAAGAAAAAATCGTATGATAGTATGAATGAAGAACTTATAACCGTAATGAGATTGGCAGCGCAATATATTAGTACAGTAGATATTGGATATTCTGAAGTAGATGAAGCATATTCTGATATAAAACAGACAATGCAACGGATGCGAGAGAATATGTATAGTATTGATGCTGATGCGTTGGTGTCCGCTCAAGAATTACTTAACCGAATTCAGGAATTACAAAGCCAAATAACGATGACAATGGGACTTTGTTATAAAGATGGCAATTTTATTCCTGATAATGCTGCAACATTAACAAAACAGAGTTGGTATTCAAAACAGACTAATGCAACATTAACATTATTATTGGCTGAGGATCCATTTGAGTATGAGGCAGGAGAGGTTTCTATTTCTGAAGATCAGTGGGCAGCAGGGTTGTGTTCGGATGTATATGTATATGGGGGATATTCTTTTTTTAATGCATCTTATGAGGCTGGAATTGAAAATGATTCTGCTTTTATGAAAGCGCGTGCATCGGTTATTAAGTTAAATGGATATGCACAATTGACAGATTACATTAAAGCTCAAGGAGAAATGAAGGTCATATATGGGGAAATAGATGGCAAAGTCGGTGCAGGAGAAGGATATTTTGGAGCGCATGTTAAAGCAGAGGCAGGCGTATTGAGGATTAATGGTTCTGTTGTAGTGGGAACGGATAATTTTAATGGATATATAAAAGGAGATGCACAAGTTTTAACCGCAAACGGTAAAGCAGCGTTCGAGTTTGAAGATGATGGACAGTTTGCAGTTGGAGTTGATGCAGGGGCAACCCTTGCTTCTGCATCTTTAAAAGAGGAATTCAATTTTTTTAAATACAAAATTGATGATGGAAGTGCAACTGCACAGGAAACAGATAATCTGTTTAAATTGTCAGCAAAAGAGGGAGTTACAATGGGAGCGGCATTTGCAACATATGCAGAAAGTAAAACAGCTATAGAAACCGATTTTGCTAACATTAATGCTACAAGTTTAAAAGTAGTTCTAGGATTAGGTTTAGATTTGGAGGTTAATGTGACTGTGCCGACTATCTATATGAAATGGAAGTGGTAGAGGAAGGAGATATATATATGATTATATGTCTATGTGGATTAGTATTGGGGATTATTGGAGTGATAGTTATATTCCCTAAAATGAAATGTTTTATAGAATGTAAAAAAACGGTATCTGGAGAAATTATAGACGTTTTGGTTGATAATGCATCCGAAGAAAGACCTGTTAAAGTTACGTTTTCATATAATGTGTTGGGTGAAAATTATAGAAATCATACTCGGTGGACAACGTATGGTAGATATAGAAAAGGAAGTATTGTTACTATTAAATATAATGAAAGAAGACCGCAAAAATCATACTTGGTTGGGGATGGTTCGATTATTAGAATGTTGGTAGGCTTATTGTTTACAGTAGTAGGCATATTTATTATTTTAATAGGATGTATTGTGGGAATATAGGGAGGTTATAATATGGCAGATACACTAGATGACTTAAAAAGCAATTTGAAAAGAATAGCAAATAATATATCGGAAAAGATGAATGAGCAACAAGGATATTTAAAAGAAGCCGAAGCAATTCAAGTTGTATATGATAGACTTTTGCGTGACAAGAATACTATAAAGGAATATCGAAAAAACATTAATGCTTTTCTAGGGAAGTCTTATGATGGTTTTAAAGGAGATAATTTTAAAAATACATATAAGCCATCAGTACAAGATTTAAGAGATTCTTATGATGAGGTGATTTCTGGAATTGATTTAAATTTAGATACATTAAATAATAAGATACTAGAGTATAAGAACAAAGCAGCCAACTGTTGGGGACCTCTTGGATATTTACAATCATCATACAATTCACTAAAGACACAAATTCAAAATTGGACAAATTAGAGGATGGAAAATGAATAAGATACATATTAAATTAGCTCAGGCACACGAAAATCAAAGCAAAAATTTTGATGTCCAGAGAGAAATAAAGGAAATACAAGAATATTGTAATTTAACGGAAATTAAGTTGGAAGCAGAATCAATAAACTTAATGTGCTTAAGAGGCGATTATGATAATTTTCAGAAAGCGACGAAGGTGGTATTTGTTTTCATTAACTATATAGGTAAAACAATAAAGGAACTCCATGGCGATATTAGAATTTATGTGGATAATGAAAAAGTACAATTTGCAAAAACCACCATTGATTTTGATGAAAATTTTATGGGGAATTTGCAATGTAACGAAGGCATGTTAGTTCACCTAAATATTCCGACAAGGGGACTGAGTGAAGACAAGTCTTTTAAAACAAAGGATTTGGAGGTACAGTTCACGGATGTTCGTGTAACTTACGTGAATGAATAGAAAAATGAAGAAAATTATAAAAATAATATTAAGCATGGTATTGGTGATTGCTTTTTTTTCAGGATGTGGAAATGTGGCATCAGATGAAATAATGACTGCAAAAGAGTTTAAAAAGAACATGGAAAATAAAGGTTTTACTGTTGCTGATCAAACAGATTCAGCAGCTGACTCAACATATCAAAAGATATATGTTGCAGTAGATGATAAAAAATACTCATTTGAGTATTATTTTATGAATAGTGATAAATCTGCTGATGTAGTATATCAATATGCAGTTACAAATCTTGATGAAACATATAAAGATATGGAAAATGCTGCGATTTTGGAAGAAGAAAAACATAATATTTCGGATTACAGCGTAAGTGCATCTGATTATTATTGCAGAGTTTTAAAAAAGGAAAATACAGTATTATATGTGACGGCATATCATGATTCTGAGGATGAGGCAAAAAGTATTATTAAGGAATTGGGGTATAAATAATGTTTGGATTTTAGAAAAATGTGCAGAAGAAACAATGGAATGGTGATATATGCTACTGACAGTGTAGATGGAAAAAAGTATATAGTAAAAGAACAGTTAACGTATCATATTAGAAAAAATAAGTAGTATTCCTGTGTATAGTGGGGGCTCATGCAAGTTCGACAATTAAAAATAGTGAAATGGGAGGGAGTATACGTGTTAGGTATAATCCAAACCAATCAAAGTTATTTGTCAGATAATAATGGATATCATATAATATGTTGCATATACTGGCAGTTGAATGATAAGGATGATACTTCGTCGAGGATTGAGAAATGTGTGATTAAATTACAATAACAGTTTGGAAGGCAAATATTGATTAAGAATCAATTTATGGAAAGAGTTCGTCTTGAAAAGGTCTTTGGGAATGAAATCTTTTCAAGGCGGTCTTTACAGTTGCTTATTATATTTTAAAAAATCATTTCTATGTTCTTGCTTTCTGAACTGGTAGCCTTGTGAGTTGAGTGTGTCAACTTTCAGGGCAATCAGGTTAATGTCAGAGTGCATGGCTTTGGCAATTTGCTGAATATCATACCCGCCTTTTATGTACTCAATAATCGTATCGTCCGGGAGAGAAGCCTGTGCTGCAAAAACATTGGCTTCATATTCCATGCGGTTCTCACGCATATCGAAAATATTAAATTCCTGAAATCCTCCGGTCAAAGCAGCTTCCTGTCGATGAAGCATGTCATGTCCGATCTCATGCCAGAGGACAATCTGTTCAATTACCGGGTGCAAACCGTTCTGAAGAAAAATAAAGCGGTTCTTCAGGATAACTTTGTATGCTCCACGTTGCTTTTTAAAATCCCGGTAGAGAATATTGATGCCAAGTTCTTCGGCAACTCTATATGGATCACGAGTGCCACATTTCTTAATCAGTTTATTCACGATTGTGACAATCTCATCTTGTGTGTAATATCCCACAACGGTTCACCTCCTTGTAGTGCCATTATAACGGATAGTTCCACTATCCCATATGATAAAGGGTATGCTGTCCAATAAAAAGGACACAACACTATAAGAGGTTACTCGTCTTTTCTATATTTTTTCGGTGTGTATTTTTTATTCTTCTTTTTAGCAATCAGGTAGGCTTCCTGAATAGCGTCAACCATTTCCCGCATATCCTCGTCAGCCATTTCTCCTCCGGCAAATAATCCGGTTACCTCGGCAAGAAGTTCTTTTGCCTGTTTTGCTCCTCTGCGTCCATAGTTATCTTCCACATTGGCAATGAATGCTTCGTCCTCAGATAAGAGATAGTTGATATTCACGCCAAGAGCGTCTGCAAGCTTGTTATATCTTTCTGTTCCTCTCGGACGGGAACTGTCATTTTCATAAGAACTGATAACTCTGCGGGTTACACCGATTTTTTCTGCCAGTTCATCCTGACTTAATCCGAGCCGATTTCGTTCATTTCTAACTTTTTCGCCGAATGTCATTTTGATTGTTCACTCCTTTTTTGAAAATTGATGAAGTTTAACTACTCACAATCTCTTGACAAGAGAAGTTTAACTGCATATAATAACAGGTGAGAAGTTCAACTACTCATAGTTTACATTAAACTTCTCATAAAGTCAAGGGAGTTGAGCAGAATGCCACGAGATATTTTACATTGTGATATGAATAATTTTTATGCAAGTGTCGAGTGTATGCTTGACCCTGCCCTGAAGAAATATCCGGTTGCTGTCTGCGGTTCAGTGGAAGAAAGACATGGAATCGTATTGGCAAAGAATTACAAAGCGAAAGCCTTTCATGTGAAAACAGGCGATGCAGTATGGCAGGCACAGCAGAAGTGTCCGGGATTAGTCGTTGTTCCACCGCACTGTGAGGAATATATCAAATATTCCAAACTTGTAAGAAGCGTGTATGAAAGATATACCGATCAGGTAGAACCGTATGGTATGGATGAGTGTTGGTTGGATATTACAGGAACAAGAAGTCTGTTTGGTTCGCCAGAGAAGATTGCAAATGAAATTAGGGAAACGATTAAGTTTGAATTGGGATTGACCATTTCGGTCGGTGTTTCTTTTAATAAGATATTTGCAAAACTTGGTTCTGATATGAAAAAGCCGGATGCAGTGACAGTTATACCAAAGGATAGCTTCAGGGGAAAGATTTGGGGACTTCCCACTGCTGATCTGCTCGGTGTTGGCAGAGCAACGCAGCGTGTTTTAAATAATTATGGTATCCATACAATCAGAGATTTGGCAACGACAAATCCTGAGTTCTTACGCAGCCAATTAGGAAAAAACGGAGTTGTATTATGGAATTATGCAAATGGTAATGACCTTTCCCTTGTTGCCAGAAAAGACTTCGTATCTCCTATGAAAAGCGTAGGACATGGGATAACAACAGTCAAAGATCTGGAGAAACCAGAACAGGTGTGGGCTGTGTTTCTCGAACTTACCCAGAACATCGGACATAAACTCAGAGTACATGAACTGAGTGCCGAGGGAGTCGCAATTCACATCAGAGACAATACACTTAGTACAAGGCAGTGGCAGACAAAGCTAGACCTGCCGACACAGTCATCAATGATTATTGCCAAAAGAGCGTTTCAACTTTTTGAAGCTAAATATGGGTGGCATCATCCAATACGCTCCGTTACAGTTCAGGCAATCAATCTTATCCCTCAAGACACGCCTCGTCAGATAGGATTATTTGTGGACATTGAAAGACAGGAAAAATTAGAGAGACTGGAGAAGTGTATTGAAACAATCCGCCAGCGTTTCGGTAAGGACAGCATAAGGAATGGAGTTTTGTTACAAGACTTGCAGCTACCACCGGAAAAAGCGGAAATCACTATGCCGACGGGAATGGTCGGTTAAGGAGGGCTTATTGTGATTAAAGAGAAAGATATTGGCAGTGAAGTGGTAATACCGGAGCAGTTCCTGCAGGGATGTAGTGACAGTGTTGTTGCATTTGTTGCAGATGATGGGAATCACTTTGCAGATTATGGAATTTTTGAAGGCATGATTTTGATTTTTGATACGAAGAAACCTTTTGAGAAAGGGCGGCTGTCGTGCTATGTCAATGAACAGGATAATGACCAGCCGAAATACAAAGTATCGGATAAAGACATGGATGGATATAGACATTATGGAAAATTAGTAATGATGATGAGAGAATGGAAAGACTTATAGCTCAGACGGTGATTTTGATTAGGTATAGTCACAGAATAATGAGAAGTAATATTCATATGAATAGCATTCTTATACGCAGTTGAATCGGTCTTGACTTTATGATGCTGATATGATAGTATTTGGTGGTAGGGAAGAGCTGTATGCTACTTGCTAGAAAATTGAAAGGAGCGATATTATGAGAATTCAGTTTTTTGTAGATGCTACTGAATTGGAAAAACTGCAAACGTTTGCTACAAAGGGAGGATACCCGGATGTTTCGAGTTATTGTAGAGATGCTGCATTGAAGGAAAGAACTTATGCCGAAATGTGGAAAACAGTAAAAGACAAAATATCGAAAATGGAGTCTGGGACTTCGTTTTCGTTAAATGACCTTGTTGATGCTCCTCCTGCTAGTATAGGAGTAAAACTCTACAACAATCAAAAAGAACTAAAAATAGAAAAACTCGGAAAAACAAACGGGGCAAACAAATTTAAAAAAATGTAAAAGATGGCTGCTCATGTGAGCAGCTATTGACTAGTGTATAAGAAATTACGAGGTATAGCAATGGGATGTGAAGGACGAAAAGTATATGTCGAAGTAAATGTTACACACAGAGCAGATGGTTCGGCACGACCAAATTTCATCTATTTTGGAAATGATGAAAGATATGAGATTGATCGTGTAATACAAAAATGCAGGGTAGCCGCCACAAAGGTCGGAGGCACTGGCATTCGCTATACGGTCCAAATTTGCGGACAGCAGGCATTTCTGTTTGATGGAGAAAATGGAAAGTGGTTTGTTGAAGCAAAGTCCTGATCTATAGGAGGGATGTTTAATTGAAACACTTATCAAGAAATGATATAGAAGCAATCGCTGAAAAGTATGTGAAGGCATACTTAGAATTGCCAGAGATTAAGTCAGCACAGGTGTATCGCATTGAACCGGAAATCATGTTGGAAAAGGTTCTCGGTCTGAATGTTGAATATATGCACCTGTCATACGATGGAAGTATTCTCGGAATGACTTCTTTCGGGGAACTGGGAGTGCAGGTGTTTGAAAATGACGATGAAGAAGCATTTTTCTTCTTAGATGGAAAGACAGTTCTTGTAGAATCTGACCTGAATTACGATAACAAATCTAAAGGCAGAAAGAATTTTACACTTATGCATGAAGGCAGTCATCAGATATTTAAAATGCTGTTCCCGAATGATTATGGTGTAACACAGCAGTCCGCCGGAGTACATTATTACAAAGCAAATGCTGAGAGAAGCAGACAGATCAATGATTGGGAAGAATGGCAGGCAAATACACTTGCGGCAGCCATACTGCTTCCTAAGTGTCTGATCGAAAAAGGCATGTTTCTGTTTGGACTGGGAAAGAAAATCGAATGCCTGAACAAGATATATTATCCGACAGAGTATGAAAGATATTCTGCATTGGCTGATTTTTTAGGAAGCTCTAAAAAGGCTCTTGCGATACGAATGAAACAGCTCGGATTACTGGAGCAGGAATATCTTGAGAATCCATTCGATTATATGACGATATTTCCGGAGATGGGCGAGATATGACACGATTGGAACAGAAAGTGATTGTCAGATGTAAGCGATGTGAGTGGCGTGTTTTCGACAAGGTTACAATGACAACCGGAAATATTGAAATCAAATGCCCGAAATGTGGGTATATCAATGAGATTGACCTTTCTTTAAGAAAAGGCAGTGTCAAGTTTAGGAAATTTAAAATCAATACAGATTGAGCAGACAACTGAATAACTGAGCTTTGTACCGAGCCACGGAACCGATATGAGTTACCAAATAGCCGGACATTGAGAATGATGGGATAACCAGATCCCGCATATTCTTGATGTTCGGCTATTTTTTTGTTGCTCCGAAATGGAGAAACAGATGAAAAAACAGTGGCAGACGTACATCGCCAGATACCCGTGATCTCCGAATTTTCTATATAAAAAAGAAATTTTAGAAAATTCAAGGAGATTACGAACATGACAAATGAAAAAACATTAAAAAAACAGGAAGAACTTTTTGCAAAGGATTGTAAACTCATCAACCTAAAATACGAGTACACGGGATATATCGGACAGGAAAAATGGGCGATTGTATCTGAATTATCAGAGCAGGAACTGTTTGAGAAATATCCAAATGAAGTGAAGAAGTACATACCATTCGTATTGCTTTCTGTTGAGCAGGGAAAAGCGATACAGGCATACAACAGAAATGAGGATAAGTACAGAAAACGCCAGAATAACAATAGTGATGCATTTGGATATGATGATGGAACTACTGAGAATATGCATTCAGAGGTATCCGTACCTGATTTTATAGAACAGCAGGAGATGTACGATTATTACAATCAACGAGCCGAAGAAAAGATGCGTTTATTTGTTACAGCTATGGCGAGTCTTACAGAAAAGCAGCATAAGTATCTGGTAATGCGATATGTAGATGGAATAAGTGCAAGGGATATTGCCAAAGCAGAAGGTGTTGCACATCAGGTTGTCGACAGACATATTCTTGCAGCAAAGAAGAAAGCTGAAAAAATATTCGGAGACTTTTTCAGAAAATAGGGTGTCAAAAGCACTTTTAATTCCAAATAAGTGAAGGGATTATTTCATTCCGGATGAAAATGACAAATTAGATGATAAGAAAAGTGAGGTTTTACATATGAAAGAAAGAATGATCAGTCGTGGAGATTTATTCTATTACGACTTTGGAGAAAGAGTAGGTTCCGTACAGAGTGGAGAGCGTCCGGTGCTTGTAGTGCAGGCGGATGATTATAACAAGAATGCACCGACTGTGATTGTGGCGGCGGTTACAAGTGTGATTAAAAAGAGATATCTACCTTCGCATATTATGCTGGGCGACAAGTTTGGTCTGAAGAAGCCATCCATGGTTTTATTGGAACAGGTCCAGACAGTAAATAAGGATGAGCTGAGTGATTATATTGGTACGATTGAGGATGAACATCTTTTAAGACAGATCAATGCGACATTGAAAAAGACGTTTGGGTTATGGGTGTACAAGCCGGAAGAAGAAGAAAATGTCCGTTGTCTTTGTAGCAAGTGCCTGAATGATTATATCCACAATCCAGATTATATCGTAAGGCGACTCGACTCATTTGCAAAGCGAAAAGACAGATGTGATAAGTGTGATGGGGATGGTTGGGATTATGTTGTTACCGACAGATATTCATCAAAGAAAGAAAAGAGGGGAAGCAATGACAGAAAATAAAATCATTATTCCTATCTGGAAGAAGTCCAATCTTACAGTAGAAGAAGCTGCAGCTTATTGTGGTATTGGCTCAAGAAAATTAAGAGAAATGTCCGACTCGGAGTTTTGCCCTTTTGTTCTTTGGAATGGAAGTAAGCGACTGATTAAAAGAAGAAAACTGGACGAATATCTTGATAATGCGTATTCGATATAGCTGATTTGTAAAATGTGCGATGGGTCGGTTCGCATGATAGGCTCATCGCCATTTTTTAATTATCATAAGGGCAGAAAAAAACAAGGAGGTGCTTCCGTAATGGCAGATACAGAAAAGATTATCCGAAAAAAGTATGATGTGCCGATATGGCATAAGTCTAATTTGACGATTGATGAAGCGGTTGAATATTCTGGCATAGGTAGAGAAAGACTGAGAAAACTAACAAGCCAAGAAGAATGCCCATTTGTTCTTCATATAGGAAATCGTCGAATGATTAAGAGGAGAATTTTTGATGAATACATTGAAAAACTTACTTTCCTTGAATGATGATGAACGCTTACTTGCCGAAGTAAGAACATATCAGGAAAAACTCATAAGCAATGCTGAAGAACCAATATGGGAAAGAAAGTGGCTGACAATCGAAGAAGCCGCAGCATATTCCGGTATAGGAAGAACGAAGTTGCGTGAGTTGTCTAATCAAGCAGGTTGTCCATTTGCAATATGGATAGGCAATAAAATCCATATTGTGAGGGAACGACTGGACAAATATATAGATAAGCAGTTTAGAATTTAGGAGGACACAATGGCGACAAAAAGAAAAGATAAATCAAGAGTTGTTCTGAAAACCGGAGAGGTTCAGAGAAAAGACGGTACTTATCAATTTAGCTGGCAGGACAGCCAAATGAAAAGAAGATTTGTTTACGCAAGAACTTTAGATGACCTGAGAGAAAAAGAGAAGCGTATTCAGAAAGATAAATGTGATGGTATTAAGACTGAAGCACGATATACAACCATTGATGAATTATTTGACCTTTGGGCAAATATGAAAAGAGGGCTGAAGAATAATACCTTTGAAAATTACAAATATATGTACAATACCTTTGTGCGACCAGTGATTGGAAGTAAAAGAATATCAACGCTGAAGAAATCAGATATTAAGAAATACTACAATTATCTTGTTGATGAAAGAAATTTGAAGCCTTCAACGATTGATAATATACATACGGTTCTTCATCAGGTTTTACAGATTGCTGTCGATGATGACTTCATCAGAAATAACCCGTCAGATAATGTGTTGAGAGAATTGAAAAAGCACATTGTTTTCAGTCGGAAAAGCGTAGAGCGTTGACGAAACTTGAGCAGGAGCTATTTCTGAATTTCATGAAAACCCACCCTGTATATGAACACTGGTATCCGGTCTTTGCAGTAATGATAGG
>ERZ1032794.11-NODE-11-length-38305-cov-36.058170_pt1 | contig 38305 bp, 65 predicted proteins | sample MGYA00516957_ERZ1032794 | MGnify/ENA primary metagenome ERZ1032794 (study PRJEB33719, sample SAMN04262543) | wastewater metagenome | biome: sewage system; feature: street-access sewage; material: sewage | place: Peru: Lima | collected 2013-01-15 ... | reverse complement strand
GGGATGTTAATGATGAGGCGCTTGTACTGGCCGATGAAGCATCGCTCCAGTGCCTCACAGATTTTCGCGTGATGCCAGTTTTCCACAAAGTCAAAGCCCTTTCGGGCCTTGAACATGTATTTGGAAAACTCCAGGAGGTCGCATCGCAGTGTGGCGATGGTGTCTGCGCTAAGTTTATTCTTTTGGGCCATACTTCCTTCGCAGTGCTTCCGTTACGTCTGAGCCTTGCGGTGACATGGAGCCATCCTCTGAAACGTGGTTGACAGTTTCCTTGTATCCGCCCAGCATTTTAATAAGCATGTCCTGCGCCTTCTGCTGGTCTGCCATTTCGAATTTGGGTCCCATCTTCGTGAAGGTTATTCCCTTGATTAGGCCGCGAATTTCTTCGGGAACATCGTCAGACGACATCTTAACAACCGGAACAGCCATCTCGCCAATCACTTCGCCATCATCATTCACCATCGGGCGCTTCTCCCATCCGATGAACTGAGTAACGTCAGCGAATGCCTGCGCCTGAATCCGTGATGCGATTTCGTCCAGACTCATGAGTTTGGACTTGGCAATGAGTCGGCGAGCCTCTCGGACGTAGGGGCCGACTTTTGGGTGTGTCAGGAGCTTAGAGCCAGCCACTACGGCAGAGCGGTATTCCATCGAATCGCCATAAGCATGCAGGTATGCCTGAGTGGCATTGCCATTTGCTATATAGTGGTTGGCAAAAGTCAAGTGTTCTTTACTCAATTGAGCCGCCATTTCCTCAAGCTCAGGCGTGAAGAAAGGCAGTTTATCGCCTGCCTCTGACATATCAATCCTCCTCCACCAGCACCAGCTTAAACCGTGAGCGAGCGACTTTCTCGCCGTAGTTATGGATGGCGCGCGGGTTTGGTGTGTTTAAACTCTTACTGCGGCCGGGAGTAATGAATACATCCTCGCCATTAGCCGCAGCGTCCATTGCTTCTTTCATGCCGTTACGGATAAAGTCACGCGGGGTAAATTGTTTCATCATTAATCCTTCCAATTGTTTCCGCTATTATCGCCCCGCAATGAAACAGTGTCAATCTCGGTAGGATTTGATTTCACTGCGCACCCAGTTGCGGGGTATGGAGAATGTGCCCATCTTCTTGCCGGATTCGGACGCCTCTTTGCACATCAGTCTGCCATCGGAAGGGCGATACTCGGAATTGTTTACCACATCACGCAGCCAGAAATCACCGTTCACTTTGTGGGTGAATGTACGGACATGTCCATCCACTTCAATCTCCACTGTCATCTGTACGTTGCGCAGGATGTTCGCCACCGTTACCCAGCTCTTGAATCCATATTTTTTCATCAGGTCGGTGACGGGTATCAGTTCCGGGTCAATTTCATGGGCTTTGGTAATAAATGGAGCCATATCGATGACGGGCGAGGCGTCAACTAGTGAGGCATCAGATGTCTGTGATTTCTTCCCAGACTTAAGAGCCTTTACCTGCAGTTTAAGCTCTTTCACTTCGCCGATGAGCTTCTCAACCTGTGCAGCAAGATTTGCATAATGCGGGGATGGTTTGCGTTTCATTTTAACTTCTCCTGTTGTGTCAACCTTAAGGAGAATTTAAAGGTGAAAAAGGTGTTTGTCAATATGTTTATGATTGATTCTCACTCCCTGCAGGATGATAGGGGTGGAAGGGTGACTACCGTTGACACTCCCGCACCCCCTTCACCTTAACAGGGTGTGAGTTTATCATATTATTTTTATAAAGTCAATAGATGAGAGGCAAAAACAAAAGATTAAAGTCGTGGTTGACATAATCACACCAGGCGGGTAGATTTGTTGGAAACAACAGGAGAAACGAAATGACCAACGAATCAATGAAAGAGTACGAAGAAATGCAGCAGCGTCTTATGGATGAGTTCATTAACAACATCTCGCCGTGGATTGACTGGGTTGGCATGTCTGGCTTTGAAGAAAAAATGGCACGCTCGGCAGTTCGCAGCCTCATCAGCCTTTCGTATTATGAAGGCACGATGAATGGCATTCGTGTGATGCAGGAGAACATGAAGGAGTTCCATGATGACGCTGCGCGGGATATTTGAGGTGTGAAATTATGAATATTCAAGAGGCGAAGCGTCTCGGGTACTACATTACATCAAGGAGTGGGAAGCTGGCATCAAGAATAGACAGGCATGACTGGAAGGAATTCATGTCATCAAAAGGCATTCCTCCAAATGCTGACCTATATCGCAGATGTTATTCAAAGGACACCATTTATGTTCCTGCGTCATTTGTCGGTAAGTTGAAAAACTCACATTGTGGATATGAAGAATTCAGGGGTTATTGATATGAAAAGCAGCAGAGAGCAGTTTGAAGAAGAAATGAGTGGCAAGTATGAGTGGTTCAGTGATGCGATCGCTTGCGCTGATTTTTGCGGTGAAGATGATGATGGCTACTATGTTGGCGGCGACTATATCTATCATGGAACTTCATGTTCAGAGGCTTTGTTCTGGTTATGGATAGGATGGCAGGCCAGCCGCGCGGCGATTGAGATTGAGTTAACGCCAGCATATTGGATCACTTACTGGCCTGACAAACCTGGAGAGGATGCCATAGAACACTCCCATAGCGGTCCGGAATCTTGCGCAAGAAGAATAGCAAGAGAGATTGGCGGATATTTGGTTCCTGTCTATTACGGAGCGCCATCATGAACATCTTCTCAATCATCAACATGGCGCAGGCCGCCAACCCAAAAGCCGATGTCACCATCCGCAATGCCGGCCATGACTCCATCCTCATCATCTGGAATTGGGACGGTCATTATCTGAATCGCCGCTACTGCAAGGCTCTTATGACCGGGCATCGCTGCGGCGAATATGAAGCATGGCGCATCGCATTTAATTCGGCCGCTCAGTTAATGGGCGTCGTGACCGCAGAGGGTTGACCCATCGATAACGGGGCGGGATGATAGCCGCCCCATCACCTGGAATAAATCATCATGGCAGAAGAACAAATAAACAGCCTCGTTAACCTGGCGGCTGAGCAATCACTTATCGGCGGCGTACTGATACTCGGATTCGATGCGGATTTTCGCGAGCGTACAGACTACGTTTTCCAGAATGTACGGGAATCTGATTTCTATTCTTCCGCACATAAAATCATCTGGCGTGAAATCTGTGCGATGACCGACAAGGCAAAGTCGGTAGATGTGATTACCCTGTTCGACATTATCGAAAGCAAGGGGATGGGTGAAAAGATTGGCGGGTTCGCATACCTGTCAGAGATAGCCAAAGGCACACCAAGCGCCGCAAACATCAATGCCTATGCTGACATCGTGGTCGAGCGCTCAAATGCGCGTGAAGTTCTGCGCAGGATGAATGCCGCCCGTGAAATCATCACCAAAGAGGATGGCCGTTCGCTGGCTATCCGCCTGGCAGAAGCAAGTGACATTACCGCAGGCATCGACCAGATATCATCAGGCCGTATGCTGTTTAATCCTGTCGATGTGATCACCTCACAGCTGGAGACCATTGATGAAGACTATTCCCTTATCGAGAAGATTTTCAATGAATGTATTAAGCACAAAGATATTACTCTGCTTACTGGCGCTGGCGGTACGGGTAAATCCTGGCTCACCATCAAACTTGGTATTTCTGTCGCGCTCGGGCGTCCCGCACTTGGCGGGAAATACAATTTCCTCACTCCCGTGGAGCAGGGGGTAGTTGTCTTCCTGATTGGCGAGGATAGCGTCGATGATTACCGGCATCGTCTGGACAAGCTGATTAAGGCGGCTGGCATGAGCCGTGATGAGAAGGCGCAGATTCTTTCCTCCATCCTGTTCGTTCCTTTGCGTGATAAGGATATGCGTCTGATTAAGCGTGAGCGCGGAGGCGACCTGGAGCAGACCGGGGTTATTCGCAATCTTGCCGCATCACTGAAGGCGTGTAACTGCCGCCTGGCTATCCTTGACCCGATGAACAAATTTGCCAGCGGTGAGGAGAATAGTAACAACGAGGCGAACGTATTTATCAACGCTGTGAGACGCGTGGTTGATTTGTCTGGCTCGGCGGTGCTGATGGTCCACCACTCATCAAAAAACGACCCTGGAGGCTCGCGCGGGGCTTCTGCTCTGGTGGATGGGGCGCGTTGTCATCTGGCACTGGCAACCATGTCGCAGCTTAAAGGCGAGAAGGCAGAGCCTGGTGATGATGATGTTATCCGCCTGACCATGCCGAAGCATAACAACTTCAAGGGTTGGGATGGTCCGGTGTGGCTCAAAAGGAACGACGCTGGCGATATGCTGACGATTGACCCACCAGAGACGATTGGCAATGGCGCTATCGCTAAGCGCTTCCATGTGGACACGACGCGCGTTAAATCGCTCATTATTGAATGTATCCGTAGCAACTCCAGACCGACAAGCACCAGCGAGTTTATTAACGCGTTCATAGATGGGCCAGGTAAAGAGCTGTGCCCTAACTATGGCAAGGCAAAGGACATTATCGGCGAGATGCTTAACGACGGAATTCTGGAAGAAGGCACAATGTTCAACCGTAAAGTGCTGCTGGTGGCTGAGCATGAGAGCGATGATTTTACCTGGTGATTGTGGTTGACATTATAAGGTTAAGTGATAGGATTTAATCAACTAACAACAGGAGCAATAGCATGGCTACATACATACTCTGTCTGATGGCAGGATTGGTGAATATGACTGGTGGCATTATAAGCAAGGACAGGGTCAGCATTTCTCTAGGGGCATTCCTGGTTGGTTTTTGCTGCGCATGTATAGCTATAAAATCAGGATGGCTTGACCTATGAAACAGCCACGATTTTACCAGACTGAAGCAAAGGAGGCGGTGATACACCGCATCCGTGAGAACTCGAAGAAAGGCGTCGCCAGCAGGATACTGGTTGATGCGGCAGCAGGCGCAGGTAAGACAATAATGATGGCAATCATCGCCAGGCATGTTCATGAGCGAGGTGGTCGAGTGTTGCAGATTGCACGCCAGCCCATCCTTGCCGAGCAGACGTATCGTGAATTTTATGACTTCGGCGTTCCTTCCGGGATGTACGCCGCCAAGTTCAATAAGCGGCAGGTGTATCAGGTCACTGTAGGAACAGAGGGCACGATTGTTAATGGCCTTGCCGACTTCAATAAGCCTGTTGATTTGCTTCTGATTGATGAATGCCTGACCGGTGATTCAATGATAGAAACATCTGATGGGGCAGTCAGGATTGACGATGAAAGACTGTCAGATTTATGCATAAAGTGTATAGATGAATCAACAGGTGAAATATTTTGGCATAAGCCTGTGCGGGTGTTTACTAATGGCATACGTCATGTATCATCAATTAAACTATCCAGCGGCGAGGAAATAAAATGCACGAGTACACACAAGCTCTTATCAAACGGTTCATGGGTATCAGCAGGAAGTCTAAGCGCTGGGATGACATTGACACTGGATGGCTCGCAGGATTCATTTTTGAAAAAGCTCCTTCGTGCCTGTGCGGCTGTGGTCAAAAAGTTCTCCCAAAAAGCTCAGTAAAAAGACTGGAATTATTTTGTGAATGCAGCCCTGAGATATTTAACAAATATATATCAGGGCACGCAGGAAGCTCTTTTTCGCCAATGACGCAAGTATCAGCAGAGGCCCATCAAAACATACTGGCGGCAATGATTGGTGATGGCTGCCTGCTAAAGGCGTATGAAGGAAGCAATTACAGACTTGCATGGAATATGGGGAATGAATCTCACGCCAGGTCAAAATTAAGTGCTTTTGAGTGGGCCAACCCAAAGTTTACCCATAGAAATAATCCTGGGTTTGGAAGTGAATGGTATCAGGTGAGAACTGCTTGCAGCCCAGTTTTTACATCCTATGCGGAAAAATACGGTAACAGTCGTGATGGCTACAAGGTAGAAAAAATATCATCAGAGCTTGATGCTATGGGGTGGGCGATATATTACGGAGATGATGGGCATCTCGCAAAAAGATATGGCAACGCCTTCATTCATACGGAAGGATTCGACCATGATGGCGTGCTGGCAATAAAAAACAATCTTTGCGAATTCATCGGCCTTGATGGCGTATCTGTCCATGGCTACATTGGCGGAAAAAATAAAAGATATCTCGAATGCTTGAGGATGGGTAAACATGAAACTATTGAATTTTTTAAAAGAATTAAACCTTACATGGAAGATGGCCTGGAATACAAAATCTTCTGAAATAGAATCTATATCCAGCGTCGGAAGTGAGAGGGTGTGGGATATAGAAATGCCGGTGCATCATAATTTTGTGGCCAACGGAATAATCGCGCACAACTGCCATCAGGTAGACATTGAGAATGATGATACGCAATTCATGCGCATCATCAATCATCTGGATGGGGTTGCGAAGAAGGCTGGCCGCCTTATGCATATCGTTGGCGTTACGGGTTCGCCATTCCGGGGCACTGCACACCTCACAACGTTCGACTTCTGGCAGGACGTTGTTTACGACATCGGTGTAGACCGACTGACCGAGATGGGGTTCCTTTCGGTTCCCGTCTATGGGTTCCCGGATGCTGATGATGACTCTCTTGACTTCTCAGGAATAAACACTCGCAGCGGCTCATGGGAGTTCAGCGAGAAAGAGCTGGACGAAATCGCCATGTCTGACGCTGGCAAGAAAAAACTTGTTCGTATTCTGATGCAGGTCATTGAAAAGACCAAAGACCGGAACCAGCGGATAGTCTTTGCATCGACCAAGAGACACGCCAGGGAGATTCGGCGCATCCTTATCGCCCTGGGCATCGACAAAAGCAAGATTGGCCTGGTCACTGACGATTCCAGCGAGTCGGAGAAAGACCGGGTTATCAAGCTGTCGAAGGAAGGCAAGCTAGACTGGCTGATTAACGTGTCGGTACTGACCACTGGCTTCAACTCACCACTGATTGACGTGGTGGTATACCTGCGCCCGGTTGGGTCACTGGTGTTGCTGATTCAGTCTATGGGTCGAGGCGCTCGCCTGCTGGAAGATTGGATGAAGGATGCCGGTTTCCACAAAGATAACTATCTGGTGCTTGACTATGCCGGGGTGTTCGACCGGCTTGGACATTTGCTGGATGACCCGACTACTGGCGAGGCGCTTGCTCAGCGTGATAAATCGCGCGGCGAAGATAAACCATGCCCGCGCTGCCATGAGATGAACAGTAAGGCCGCTCGTCGATGCCGTGGTAAAGATGAGTCTGAACCTGATAAACGCTGCGGCTTCTTCTGGACGTCACAGACTTGCCAAGACTGCCAGACTGAAAACGACATTGCAGCTACTGAATGCCGAAATCCGTCATGCAGGCGCGAGCTAAGGGACTCAAACAAGGCTCTGCTTCATCATCCGTATTCAGATGAGGAAATGGTGGGCGTTAAGAAGATGGACGTGCTGAGTACGAAAGGCGGTGCACTGATGGTGCGATTTACCCTGGATGGCGATGACCGTCAGCCTTACCTGATATTCCCGATGGGTGGCGATTTGTCGAGGCGCATCCTGAAGAAGGAATTTGTCGATGTGTACGTTCAACCTGGATGGCGCGGAAGGGTGGCGTCCATGAGAACAGCGGAGCAGATTGTGAAGATGGCTGGCGCATTCATGACACCGAAGGCTATCGCCTACCGCATCAACGGTAATAACAAGTATGTAGTTGGTCGCAGGAAATTCTCATGATAGTTAAAAAGCAGCACGCCGATGGATTCTGGCTTTACTGGGACGACGAAGCCAATCCACCAAAGGGAAAGATTGAAGGTGATGAGCAGGTTGATTCTATGGCCTGGATTAAAGAGAAATACCCCCAGGCATTCCCTCTAACGTTTCACGTTGTGAATGAGGGAGCCTTGCCGGTTGGTTATCGTTTAAAGCTAATCCAGCAAGGACTGAAAAGCGGTGTATCTGACATCATCACCATGTTCGGTCCTGGCGCTGGGTTTGAGCTTAAGATTCAGCGAAAAAAACCAAGACCGTCAGATGTTAAAGATAGCCAGTACGCATTTGCCAGGGAGATGGTTAAGGCCGGTCATCCAGCATATATATGCTGGGGAGCTTCAGCTTTTAAGCAGGCATGGCTTGACTATCTCACCACTTTTAATTAAGGTTGACTCAATATCAGAAGGAGAACTGAAATGACCCGCGAAGAATTTATTCAGAGAAACATCAAGAAGATTTTAATCAGCGAAGGTTTCAGCCATGAGGCGGCGGAGGTCGGCGCAGATGCGGCGCTGGATTTGTATCTGAGAAAGTCGGATTTCCCAAACGGAAAGGCTTTCGACTTCTGCCTGATGAGTGCGCGTCGTGAAGCCAAGATGAAGCAATCAGCAATGAGGATTAAGTAATGAATGAGCAGCGTATGATTGAAAAGGTTTTGGCTGCAGGACTTTCAGTTGCTCAGCACGATAATTCTAAAGGTTTTGGAAAGTCAACAGAGCATTATTCAATTATCGGCGGTGCTCGACGTGTTGAGTTTTACCCATCAACAGGGATGATTTTCTCAAATCCGGTAAAGGATAAATTCAAGCAGGCCCGCATTCCTCGCGGAAATATTGAAAGAGCTATCAAACTTGCAATTACAGGAAAATAACCATGACCACAACACTACTCCCGGCGCTTGTACCGGCGCAGCAATTCCTGATGGCACAGGAACAGCAATTTCAGGCCGTGCTTTCAGATGACCGTATTAACTTTGCACGAGAAGCTCAGTTTGCCTTGCAATGCCTGCAGGCGAATAATTTCACGCTGACCACGGCGATGAAGAATAAGGAGTCATTTCGCAATGCGATCCTGAACGTTGCATCAATGGGCGTCAGCCTCAACCCGGCAGCTAAAGAGGCGTACCTTGTGCCGCGCGGAGGGGCTATCTGCCTGGACATTTCATATCAGGGTTTGCAGTCCATCGCGCAGCAGTCAGGTGCAGTTCTCTGGTCAAAAGCAAAACTGGTTTACGCAAATGACCATTACGTTAACACCGGAATTGATTCAGCACCTGAGCACACCTATAGCGCTTTCGGAAATCGTGGTGATATGGTCGGCGCATATTGCGTGGCAAAACTCGCTGACGGCTCATTCATGACCGAAGAGATGAGCGCTGACGAAATCAATCACATTAAGGCTCGGTCACAGTCAGCTAAGGGTCAATCTTCCCCGTGGGCAACCGACTTCGGGGAGATGGCTAAAAAAACCGTTATCAAGAGAGCCGCGAAATCGTGGCCCCGTTCAACTCGCCTCGATGCAGCTATCGACATGCTTAACCGCCAGGGTGAGGGCATCGACTTCCAGCGTGAGCGAGCGCCAGTGCGTGAAAAGGCCATCAGTCCGGCAACCGATGAGCAGGTGAAGACAATCCGTGAAGGCCTGGAGTTTATCAGCCGCCCGGAAGAAGCCTTCCTGAAATACTTCTCTGGCAGCATCGCTAAGCGCGTCATCGAGTCCATTGAGGAATTGACCGAGGAAGAGGCAATTAAGGCCATCAGCACCATTCAGTCAATCATGGATAAGCAGGCAGAGAAGCAATCAAATAGAGAGGTGTTTTGATGGGAAGGAGACCTTCTGACATAGATGATGACATGGTTTCTGAGCTTAGAGACAGATTAAATTATGACCCTCACACAGGAATTCTTACATGGAAGAAAGTCAGAAAAAGAAAACTGATGGGTTCCGAGGCGGGGTTCATGATGAATTCTGGATACATGGCCCTCAAGATTGGGACAAGAAGGATTCAATGCCATAGGGTTGCCTATGCAATAGTTAACGGAGCAATAGGTGATGGGGTAGAAATCGACCACATTAATGGTGTTAAGCATGATAATAGGATTTTAAATCTTCGTGCATGCTCTGCATCTCAAAACAGAATGAACGTAGCACTGATGAAAAATAACACATCAGGTGTTAAAGGCGTAAGTTTTTGCAGATCGAGCGGCAAATACAGGGCAGAAATAATGGTTAATTATAAATCTTACTATCTAGGAGAGTTTTCTAGCATAGATGAGGCATCAAAAGCTGTCTCATCAGTTAGAGACAATATTCATAAAGAATACTCTAATCATGGGGAATTCAAAAAATGCTGATTGATGACTTGAGGGCTAGGCTTTCTGCATTCAATGATGTTTTTAACCATGACATGCTAACAGTACAGCAACGTGATTATATGTGGTTTAAGTGTCGACTTGGTGTAATCACCGCATCAAGCATATCAGGCGTACTGGCAAAGACAGGAAGCGTCACCCGTGAAGGCGCAATGGCTGAATTGATTGCCGAGATTGCAACCGGCGCCCCAAGTGAGCCAGTTAGCGCTAAGGCATTGCAGCATGGTATCGACAACGAACCATTCGCCATAGAATCATACTCCTTTGCGACCGGTGAAATCGTCAACCAGATACCTTTCGTTTACCGCGATGAAACAATGCGATGCGGATGCTCGCCAGACGGAGTAACAGAAAAGAAAACCATTGAGTGCAAAGCTCCGTGGAATACCCGATATCACATCGAGGCAATAGTCGATGGTCGAATCAAGAAGGAGTATCAGGAGCAGGTGCAGTTTCAGATGTGGGTGTGCGGCACGGAATCGGTCGACTTCGTTTCATTCGACCCTCGCATGTTGAAGCATAACTTCTTTATGACGACAGTCGAGCGCTCAGACATTTTCATGAAGAAATTCGACGATGCTATCCCGCAATTCATCATGGAGATGGATGCAAAACTGGAACGGCTTGGCTTCAAGTTCGGCGAGCAATTCAAATCATGAGAAAGGGGCCAGTTGGCCCCTTCTTTTATTCTGGAGCTACAGGCCACTCAATATCCGGCGCGGTGCTGGTATCTGTTGCCGTCACTGCCTTAATGTAGCCAATCCAGGCAATCAGGCTGGCTTTATCATCGTCGCTGATGATGCCTAGCTGTAGTTCCGTTTGCCACAGGCTGATTTTTGAGTTTGCGGCGTTCAGCAGATGCGCTTTCTGTTGCTTCGCTGCTTCCACGTCTGCCGCGTGCTGCGCTTCCGTATCTGTCACCCACCCTGTGCCATTCCATTTGTCATACTGCGTTGATGGCGCTTGCGTGGTGGTATTTTCGGGATAGTCGCCAATATCTGAAATGGTTACTTTCTGGCCGGTTTCAGTGCTGTAAACTGTTTCGCCGCGATGGTCTGCAACGTATTCCCAACCAGTTGAATCAGCATTGCGGCGGATTGCGAAACCGTCCTTCTTGCTGCCTGGTGCATCCACGCATGAATTGCCTGGAACGCCAACACCGAAGGGCAGATATTCAACGGATGAAGAAATATACTCCCGCGTTTCTCCGTTGTAGTTGTAAATAGTGATAAATCCAGCTTCCGTGGCGAACCCGTTTTCATCCAGGGTGATTTCTTTTGTGGTCATTATGCCGCCCTTACAATGTAGTTAAATGCGATGTTGCGCGGTCGGTTTTCGTTCGCGGTTCTTGCAACTAACGAAGAATCGATACCTATTTTCTTATAATATATGTATGAAGATGATGGCGTTGCACTTGCGTAATATGTGATTCCCGACTCTCCAGTAATTGTCATGGCACCACTACCCGATGCTGATAGCCCCATGGCGTTATCTGTAACAGTACCACTTATTTTTTGTATTGCGTCACCTTGCTGGGACAGTAACGCCCGCCCTGCATCAACATTGCGCCCGTCATCCCATCCACGAATAAACTCACCGCGCAAATCTGGAAGCACCCCGGAAGGGAACACTGCGGCAAGCACTGGATAATCTGTTAGGCTGAACGATGATCCGTTACATTTAAGCCAGCCTGTTGGCGGAGTGGATAAAGGCCACGGAACGGGGACCCCAACAGGTAATGCTGAGCCATCCCCCAATCCAAGATTTTCGAGAGCCGTGTGCACAGCGCCATCCGATTTGATGTCCCCGAATGGGTTTACTCTTTGTAGCTTATTTGAATATAGCCATTGAGATTTAAGGTCTGATAAATTTTGCAGATAGCTGAAGTCATTTTTCGTTGGGGGGTTTGACCCAACAAATTCCCAACCCTTTGCATAGTTAACATCACCGATTGGCGTCAATCCGCCAGTTGCGGTAGAACCGAAAATCTTACTGAAATCTGCTGGCAGAGCCATGCTTTCACCTCTTAGTTAATAAAGCGCCCAACATCAAAACCTTTCATTCCTGGCTGGTCAGCAAATCCGAAGATGTTGCCGTCGCCACTGAAGAACAAGTTAACCTTTACGCCAGCAGCCCGTGGTATGATGTCCGACCCGTTCAGTATAGACTTAATGTTATCACTAACCAGGCCGATGATGTAGACATTGAACTCTGCTGTTCCCCCCTGGTAAACCAGAACCTGTTCAGCCTGAGTCATATTCAATACTGACGTTGCTACACCAACCTCTGAGACATCACCATAGTTTCTGGCTATCTTCCCAATGATAACCACGCGGTAATCATCATCATTAAGGATTGATGAAGCTGTTGTTTTATCATTTGGCTCTCTGAATCTGGCCTGACCAAATCCCGTGACATTTGTCTGGTCTGAGAAGCCAAAATATGTCGGCTGAATCTCTTTATCAAAAACACGACTCACCCCGACGATATCACCTATCAAATCAAGCCAGACACCTCCGGCATTCATGATGTTGATGTTTTTAGCGATGTAGTCGTAGATGTCACCGGCTGCGTCGAAATCCTCGGCAAGCAAGCGAATTACTTCCAAATAGTTTGGCGAATCCCTCAGCTGGTTAACAATCAGCTCGTGGGAATATTCCTGATAGAACGTGCTCATGGCGTCACCGTGATGCTGATGTTTGCATCAGTAATATTCAGGCGTTGATATGCCGTCAGGGTAACGCGATCAGTTTCGTTAATCGTTACCGAGTTTATATCAACCCCGGAGACAAGGTTGACAGGCGTATAAAGTCGGCTGGCATAAAGCACCTTGCCAATCGGCCAGGCATTAACGAAGTTGACCACCTCGTCTTTGATAAGCTGCTGCCCATCGGTTGGGAAGTTACCATCAGTGCTGATGTTGATTGCAATCGTCGCTGTGGTGTTTGTTGGCCTTACAAACCAGACCATCACAGGCTGACCATTTGCCGTATTGATCACAGAAACGCTTTTCCATGTTGCCGCAGGTATGTCTGAAGACGTAGTAAACTGAATCCCAGCCGCGCGTGTCTCAAGAATGGCAAGTGCCACCTCATTGTCATCACCGCCATCGACTACCAGCATTATTGAGTGTGGTGGCATCCCGGCGTCATTGGTTGTATCGGTGAAGTTCTCCAGCACGGATGCGTAGGTTACGCCATCAACCTGACTTACAGCAGTGTAAATCCCCTCTGGTGTCCCGCTTGCCGCAGATGAAGTTTGCAGCATACGGAAACGCAACTGAGCGTCTGTTTCACGCGCACGTCCCAGCGTTCCATCGTTTGGGTTTGTTACGGATGAAATGCCGTACACGCCAGACTCAAGAACCGTAATTGTCCCTGCTGTTGGCTTGAAGTTGCTTGCCTCAATTGCCTCTGCAAGCACCACGCCACTGCTGTTTGGGGCAATAACCAAATCCTGAGTAGTAGCGAATTTTTTTGTTTTATCCAGTGATGAAGAAACGATTGTGCCATCTGGCACGGTAGCGCCGTTGTTGTCAGCATTGAATTGCAGCGTTACCTGGCTGTATATGCGTGGCAGACGACGCTTGTTCATCAATGGCGCAAGGCTTGATAGCTGTGCGCCAATGGCAGTGAACGGACTGAATGAGTTAAGGATATACTCAGCCTTTGCGTTCAGATTGTCATGGATTGCTGACTGGATGGAGATGATGCGACCAGCCACGCGCGGTGTGCTGGTGTCCATGTCAGGAAATGAGTCATTCCAGCGCTTAGCGTTTTCCTCGCGCACATCCTGATACCTGTCTCGCTGGAAGCCAGTTTCATCAATAGTCGTTGCCATGCGTCCCCCGGTAATTTTTAATTATTATATCATGCTCAGAGCGATGAGCCGAAAATCTCACCATTATCGGTGACGCCTTCAAATTCACAGGTGGCAATAGCTGAATCAGCATCAACTGCAACCTCAAGCCTGGTAAGCTCAATGGCCCCAGGGGTGCTCATGATCACATCACGAATAATCTGCTTTTTGGCGGCGATGCTAACCTGTGGGCTTACCATGTCAGTCAGCCACGGCATTCCGATTCGGTTGTCGTCGAACACTTCGCCCTGGATTAACTGGAGTGAAAATTTACTGTCCTGTGATGTCATGGCTGCATTTTCAATGATGCCAATATCATCGGTGATAACCAGGTCCCATGAATTACTATCAAGTTCGAAATCGCTTCTCATGAAGTCGGGCCTCCTGATGTCCCGCCACCCGTCTCTACGCCGATATGTTTGTGAGTGGTTAATGCAATTCCGCCTGCGGTCACTTGTGGTGCGGTAACTGGTACGCTGAATGCTACTCCTGACGCTGTGGCAGTGAATATCTCAGTGCCACCAAGCGTGAGTGTCGCAGTGCCAGATGCAACATTCAGACTATCGCCACCATCTTTCGACCTGATATCAATTCCGCCCTTAATTCCGCTAATGGCGTCAGGAAACGCATTCAGTCCGAAGTAGGCCACCGCATCATTCATGTTATGGTGCTGCGGGCTTTTCGGGTCAACGATGCCACCGGTTAGCTTCCACTTTGAAATGTTGCGGTCGCTTATCAGCAACATACAGACATCACCAGGGGAAGGGGTGTGGGTTATGACGAACCCGCCAGCCTGATAGAACACCACCGGGACATCTTTTATCGGTGGTATGTTGCTGACATTCCCGTCAATGTTGGTCTGTAGTAATGGCTGGACAGTGACGCAGTTTCGCCCGGCATCAAATGATACGCATTCTGCCAGCATCATTGTCCGCAGGGTTAGCGCATTCTGGTCCATTGAGTACAGGAGAGATTCGTCGCTCTCCATCTCGTGCATTGAGGTATCAAGTTGCATTTGGTAACTCTATAGTTTCAAGCCTGCATTCAAAGGGGCCGCCAGCGTTATTGCCAACGAATTGCACTGACTGGCAGATATAGAACCCATTATAGTCTTTGCCTCTCTCAACCGGGTAGGTCTTTTCCTTTTGCACCTGCTGAGTCTTTCCGCTCTTTTTGTCTTTCTTTACCTGCGTGCCATCCATCACCCCGGTACCGCCGGAATCAACGGTCCACGATGATGATTCAAGTTTAACCACCTTGCCCGGCCTTAAATCGGGGTGAAGCTGGCAGCGTATATTTACACCCTTTTCCGATACCGAAGGCGCTTCAAGCAAGCCGGATGACGAGTCCAGTACGATAGCCTCGCCATCAATCGGCTTAGTGATTGGTGTGACCTGTAACTCGTTATCCTGAATAGACCACTCCCCGCCAGCATTCCTGATAACCTGGTCAAGTGCGAGCTGAGATTTGCCATGCAGAGTAATGGAGCCATCAAGCAATCCTTTGAGGATGTTGGCTGACTCTTTCAGTGCAATGCCCATATCACGCGCTGTCTGCTCAACTATAGTCCTGATTGGAGTTCCTGCTGCGTAATTCCTGCTGGTAATAGACTGGCTGAATGAGCGGAAGCCATCACCGGCTTTAATCTCGGTCTTCCAGTCAACATCCTCTTTCGCCGTCGAAACGAATACGACATCACCAACGAAGATTAGCTTGTTATCGCCATCATATCCCGCGTACAGCCGAATGGATTTAGCATCACGCTCAATACGTCTGCGGTCTGTTTCTGCCAGGTTATAAATCGCAATGACGCCCTGATTCGGCGTCTTGCTTCGGCTCATCTTGATATCGAAATCCACCTGCAACATGCGTCCGGCGTCATTCTTCTGGTCGTAAACGATAGCCTCGTTTTCGTAGATAACCTCGAGATATGCTTCGCCCTTAAAATACCTCATCGCGCGTAACCTATGTCAGCAACAAATTCATTGTAGTTAACCTTTGGCACGTACAGCAGGAGATGGTCAATGCCGAATGACTCAAATGTTAACTCTTTTGGCTCAGGAGTTACCGGGACAAGAAACATGCCGCCAAGTGATGCCTGTGCGTGAGGCTCGAGAATGTCGCACCCGCCAGTGATGACGATACCATAAGCCTCAAATTCATCGTTTGATATGTCCATATTCCAGCAGCCTTCCGGAACCCATCCATCATCGGCGGCGAGAGCTGAAAGGCTTTCATCGAAATCAGACCAGTACAGACGAATGGTTGTCGGCTTTCCGTCCAGGTCCATACGCATAGTATGGTCTGGGTACTGCTCAATTGGGATAAGGATATTGTCCATCAGTTAAGCCACCCATTAATTTTACTCGCTCCCCATTCTCCAGATTGCAGTAACCATGATTTCGACTTCTCTGGCGTAGCTGCACCGACCTTCTTGCCTGCGGCGTTAATCTGGCCTGCGGTATTCGATTTCTTGCCAACGTCCTTTTTCGGAGCCATCTTCTTCGAACCTCCGTTTTTGTTGTCGCTCATTGCGCTGGCAGGAACCTGCGTGGTTCGCGCTGAGATGATATTGATGCCAGTTAGCGTTGCAGTGAAGAAAAGCGCATCACTGGTAGTAAGGTCACGATTGACGGTGATAGGCCCGTCGAAGAACATGTTTTTGTACGTTCCGAGAGACGTCACCAGAGTAAACGGCTCGCGCATCTTGCGAATCTCATGCAGCTTTGCGAGCTTGTCTTCCCACGTACTCATTGTGGATGGGGTAAATCCGTCATCCAGTGCTGACTGTAAAAGGTCAAGCCCCTTATTCAGTAGCGACTGGTCAGTGAAAATCCCCTGGATGGTCACGCTATCCGGCTCAATCAGGATGTTATCTGAGATTGTCGCCCCGCCCTGCACTGGTTTGCGGGTGATGGTGTGGTTAAACGTATGCGTTTCAACCTGAGTTACGTCAATCGGGATGACCGAAATCTGGTTATAGTCACTGCCAAACAACTTGCGCAGTACACCTGGTTCGAAAATCAGCATCAGTATTTAACTCCAGTATCAATCCCTTTCACGGTTGATGCGTTGTTTCTCCGCAGCTCCTCGCGTATCGCATGTGCAGTTGCTACCGGATTTTCAGCGCCATTGACAATAATCTCGCCTACCGTTGTGTTTCCACTGTTGGTGGTAATGACATTCCCTCGACCAGCGTTAGCTTGTGCCAGGCCTTGCGCCATTGTTGGTGGCGACATAACCGTTGGTCTTGGTGCCGCGCCAGGTGCGTTACCGGGAATGATTAGCTGATGGATTCCTGGAGGAGATTCAACATTTCGCCTTTCTTCTCCTAGCGCGTGAGGGTATTTATCCGCCCTATTTTCTTTGTGCTGCTCTCTTTGCGCAGGTTGCTGGTCATCCGATCCAGAATCATCAGGACGCGCCCAGTCAGGTAGCAGACTCATCGGGTCTTTCAGCCAGTCAGGAATGAAGTTTGCCAGTTCGTTTCCGACTGATTTGGCCCAGTCAATAAACCATGCCTTAAGGCTAGTCCATGCCGATTTTATTTTATCGACAACAGGCTGCCCCATCTGCGCGACTTTCTTGTCGAAATTCCCCATCCAGTCCGTAGAGGATGCGATAAAACCGGAAAACCACTCATTGAACCAGTTGCCGAAATCAGTGAATAACTTCCTGACGCTACCGAGTGACTTAGTAAACTCCGCAGCAATGCGACCGGTGATCGAGTCGCCACCGGTGAAGTAAGTGTAGATGTCCTGGATAACCAGAATAAGACTGATGATGGCAGCGCCAACAAGTGCAGGACCAGCAGCCGCAGCAGCCCACGCCAGCAGAGCGCCAGTGCGCATGGCGATGAATGCGCCGGTAAGAGTGTTGGTCAGCGCGATTATTTTAGCCCATGACGCAATCGCTGCGGCTCCAATCAGGTAAGGCATAGCGATGGCTGCGGCTAAGCCCAGGTATTTGATGGCGGTAATGAGTCCGTTAATCGCAGCGGTCAGGCCGTTAACTATCTCATCGCCGTGAAGGTCGAAAAACTCCTTCATCTGGCGGGTTATGCGCGTGAATATCGGCAGCAGTCTGGAGGCGACGATATTCCACAGACCCTTGATGCGATCCTGTAGGGAATCCATCTCGCGGGTATATTCCCGCGCCATGTCGAGATTCTCCTGGCTAATTACCAGCCCGGATTCTCTCGCCTGCTTCTGAAGCGCCGCAATGTTTTCGGATGTCTGTGAGAAAAACTCACCACCAACATCTGCAAGGCCGCCACCGAAAAGGGCATCAGCAAGGAATTGTCGCTTGCCCTGCTCCTTAACCTCGCTCAGTTTATTTCTGACGAGCCTGAAAAGCCCTTCGATATTGTTGCCATACTGTTTAACCTGAGCCTGCGTGATACCGATTTCACCAAACGCGTCTGCGTTAGCCTTCCCGTCAAGAGCAAACTCACCCGCTCGCATCGACAGTTCTTTCATTCCGTCAGCAAGCTGGTCCTGTTCAATCCCAAAAGATTTTGCGGCATACGCTGTAGCCTGGAATGCCTCAGCATTGACGTTCAGGCGCTTGGTTAACTGGTCAATCTCTGTTGCGGTATTGGCGAAGTCGTTAACCATCGCATAAGCCGCACCAGTGACCGCAGTAGCAGCCGATGCCGCAACGGTAATAAGGCCAGCCATGACCTTAGTAACGTCCTTAACGGACTGCTCAGCTTCATTAAATGAGGCATCATCAACATCAAGTCCGATGTAACCCAAAAGCTCAGTAACAAATGCCATCAGTCGGCCTCATAAAGTGACTCGTTGATTCTGCGATTAATCTCAGCCTCGACGTGAAGCGATTCACAGCAGTCCAGGAACATATGATAAGACCACTTGTTCAGCACGTCATCCGGGCTGGAGTAATATGCCTTTGCTACGCGCATCACCGCAGCCATCTCATCCGAGTATGACGGCTGAATGTCACGCGTGTAAATCAGCTTTCCGCCGACCCGGAGTTCTCCGCCATCTTGCGTTGAAACATAGCGGTCGCCTTCCCCAAAAAACTCGGGTACATCTCCTTGACGTAGGCGAAGAAAACGGTATCGGCGAGGTCAATCTGGCCTTCGAAGAATTTGTCGAAGTCAAGCGGCTGGTTATCGACTTCTGCGCCATTCAGCATGGATTTCAGCAGGTCATACTGCTCATCACCTTGCAGCTTGCCCTGATAGGTCAGCGCCGCGATGTTCATTAGCTTGGCCTGGATGCGGAATCCTTCGCGGGTGGTTGGCATGACTACGCTGAAAGTGTGTTCGCCTGCTTTGATGTCTTTGAGTTGCATGATTGGTCTCCGTGTTTGGTTGACATAATTATAACACGGAGGGAAGGGAATGAAAAAAGCCCCGTTAGGGGCTTATTCTGTTGGTGGTGGAGGGAGTGGCATTCAGTGGGTTACAGGTGGCTCAAAATCAAGGTCACACCACGATGCCCATCCCAGAATGAAACCGCATGGTGGAACCAGTCACCGGTAACAAGCACGCTAATCATAGTATCCGCCATCCGTTCACTGCACTTAATCCACTCCATCAGTCAATCCTCATCGGCATAATCAGAAAAACACTTAGCAGAAAGGTTATCCCCATCGCAAAGCGTTGCTTTTCCGTACATCTCAAATATCCATTTTGCAAAATCCAGCGTAACTTTGTCATATGCTGTCATTTCTTCACCCCATACTTCCGGTTAATATCATACTCACTGGTGCACAGCAGAATAATGAACTCGATAAACGCCACGAAAAAGGTGATCCCAGTCCAGCAGAATAGAATGTACATTACGCCGGAAAACGGTCGGCCCAGGTAGAAGCGGTGTATGCCAATGAATCCGAAGAAGAAGCACAGCAGCACGGCGGTAACTTTGCTCTTCGTGTAAACTTGTTGCTTCGCGCCGCAGTTAGGACAGTCGGTCGCTGATTCGTGGATTTGCGCTCCGCAGGCGCGGCAGTAGATGTTGCTCACTTTGATTCCTTTTTAAGAAGTGTTGATACTGTTTCTTTTGATGGATGACGGTAATTAATTAACTGCTCCGGCATCTTCATAAATTTATTGCTCTCATCTTTAACAGTGACAAAGCAAGAATGCACACCAAACGCCGTTGTGTTGATTGTTTCATCATATTGGTGAAGCAACTCAGCCATCTTTTCTTGCCATTCTTTCGGCATCTGCATCATAGCCACGCGGGGCATAACAACAAACGCTGCATAAGATAAACCGAACCACCCATGCAGGTCTTTTCGATAGTCATATTTCATCGCCTTTACCTCTCTGTGGTCAGCTGGGTGCCGACCGATGATGTAAGCATACACCACATTTCTATTGTGTCAACCATTACATGCGTAAAAAAGGGGCCGAAGCCCCTATTTGTTTAATCCAGAGCCTGTCCGGTGTGGATGATGTAGCCATCCACAAACTTGAAGGTGAATTGCACGATGGTCAATTCCTGCGCCTTCACCAGAGCCGGAGGTCGTGCCAGCATAGCCTCTTTCGCCCCTGCAACCTCGCCAGTGCTGTTCCGGTCAAGCAGCAGGAGTGGCAGTGGCTTACCAGCCTCATAAAGCGCCTGCCATGCCGCCTTTGTCGGGCTTACGTCCTGCAAGGAGACTACGCAAGTACCTGTTTTATCAAGAGATTTGACGAAAGCACCACCGCCTTTGATGGAAGCATAGGTGTTCCAGATATCATTGTTAAACGTGAAATTGAACATCTCGCCATTGGCTACAGCTCTTGCCGCCACTCCGCCCCAGCTTAATGTAACTTTCTCAGGGTTATAAATTGGCACGATTAGATACCCCCAATTGACCAGGTTCCGCGAACAACCCAGCCATCAATGGCGGAGTTCAGCGTTGCCTGATATACGTCGTTGAATGTTGCCTGCCCGGATTTACGCACAGATGCAGGAATGCTGTCAGGGTCTGGCAGTGACACGGTGTAATCTTCCAGGATAACACGGCGGTCTACCGCTCGCTCCAGCCACTCACGAATCAGTGCTTCAACATCCGTGAACGTTTCCTCATCGAATGCCATCAGCGGCGTGCGGAATGCGTAGTTTGCGAGGCTTGCTTGTAAATTGTTGTCAAACCAATCACTTCCCCACTGAATACGGATTTCACGGTCGGTACAGGTGCGACCCTTATACAGGTGCGTAAAAGTTATGTTCGTGAATGTTTCCACGAAGTTATAACCCTTAGCCCGAAGGTTGTTCTGCTCTGTTGGGCTTAACCCTGAGTCGCTGGCGGTGGTCAGGGTTTTATAATCCCACTGCTGCGCACCAGGGTCAGTCCAGAGCATTCGCCCAAGAATCGCAGCATCAGGACGCTGCCCTGTCATGTCTACACCATTAACCATGCCAGTAGGGTGATAGATAACTGACGACCGCTCCATGCTGGTATTGCGCAACTGATAGCCGATGTCACTCGTTGCAGTGTTAAGGACAGCATTCGGGTCGGTAGTCATGAACATGGCCTGCGCCTTGTTCTCTGCGCTCGACTGAACCCATTCCGCGATTGTTTTCTGGTCAGCAATAGCACCAGCATTTACGCCAGCGTAGGCATAAAAATACGCATTTCCGCCTCGAGCGTAGAAATCATTCATGACGTCAGGGAATGACTCGCCAGTGGTTTGAGCGGTTCCGGGAGTTGACGCCGAGCCAGCAGATGTCGCCAGTTTCATCGCCAGAGACAGAGGGGTATCAGAGCCGGTGATGGTGACGCTTGATGCGCTGCCAGTTGTCGCAGATGTTACGATAAACTGCGCGGTTCCTGCCGCCCATGCAACGGTTGCTTCAGGCGTGGCCTTGCTGTTGAGCGCGGTAGCAACATCAGCCATAGAGTCGACACTGGAAAGGTCAACTCCAGTAATGGCCTTTGGCGTGCCGTCGACGTTCAGGCTCATAGTGCCAGCATTAATGCCAGTGAATTTTGCCAGCTCCTGCTCTTCAGCAGAAAGCACGCCGCCGGTGAGTTTGCCAGCAGTGGCCGGAGTGTTTACGGCAGTCTTGTTCCAGTAAATCACTGCAACGTCAGCAGGCGCGCCGCCTTCCTGCGAGAAGTGGGTCTGCAGCCACTTGAACTCAACAGGATGCGACACCGCATCAACCTCGTCAGCATAGGAGTCAGGGGTGAGGATGCGATAACGCTCACCGCTGAATAAATCGTTGGTTGTGATAAAGCCTGCGCGGTTCAGCACATCGACAGTGGCTACTTTATCGTTCAGTAGCGTATCGACCGCGAAACGGCGGCGGATCGGAGTAGGCATTTTTAAATCCTCGTTTTGGCAAGTACTTGCCTGGTAATAATATCACAGCCTCACGGTGCTGGCGAAACCGGCGCTACTGTTTCAATAGTAAGCGCATCATCAGTTGATACCCACTGCCCTGTGACGTAAAACTGGCGCAGTCGGTAGTCGTCGAATTCCGTCATTGGCGAGATATGGAAAACAACGTCTGACTGCCAGCGGGTGCGGTAAGCCTCATCACCTAATTCGGAGAGATTTCTGGCTTGTCCGATGGTGATTAGCGCCATACCTTCATCTGCCAGTGAGCCTCGCGCCTCATAATAGTTTTTCAGCCCATGAAGCCCCATCAGCAGAGAATAACCACCCGGTCCATAAGCGTTCACGCTAACGGTTAGCTCTGAATGGAACCAGTTTGTTTCCGTGAATGTCTCGTTATCTGACTGCAACACTCGCTTCTTCATCGGGCTGCGTTGCGGGATGATCGCCATTGGCTGAAACGTCATGTAGACACCGGTTGGACGCGGCCCGTTGTATGGCGCTTGCTTAACGACAGGAGTCAGTCGCTTAAGGAGTGCAGTCAATGCTGATTCAATGCTCACACGTCCCCCTGAATTTTTCGCACAGTGGCCTTGTAATAGTTGCCGAGGATGTCGCGGGTTTCCACCTTAATAACCTCGTATTCCTGACCCTCAAACTGGAAGTGGTCGGCATTAACCTCATCAGTCCTGACGCGAACTGGAAAGGAGGTATAAATCTTCTGGATGTCCTGAATCTTCTGCCCATCAGTGAACTGCATCAGCTCCTTTTCATTCAGTGGCTGCGGCGGCATTCCCTGAATGGTTTGCGTGGTCGATGTGCCTGGAACGTAAACACCCTCGGCATTATCAGCCCCGGCAGAATATCGGATAAGAGTGTAATCAATAAACTGATCGCCCCACACCTGATTAAAATCAAATAGCATTATTCCTCCGGCTTGACATATGCCCATCTGATTGAGCTTACCAGTTGCCCGGTATCAATCAGCGGGTTATCTGATTTCTTCTTATCAATGGTGCTTTGCGCGTTTGGCGGTGACTTAAGTTGCACGATTGCCTGCTGCACGTCCTGCTGCGCAACCTCGCCAAGCCTGCCCATTGCCTGCCGCAGATTATAATTCTCTTCATTCATCACGCGAGCGGTAATCTTGCCGAGAATCTGGATGTACTTCACTTTCTCTTTCGCAAAGGTCGGACGCAGCGTAGGGCGCTCTGGAATGCGGGATGTGCCGAATTCGTTCCACCAGTACACCTCTGCGACCGTTGTACCCGTGGCGTGACCCTGCTCATCCTTATGTGCTCCAGCGTCACCATGAACGCCAACAGCTACAGCGTGCGCACCGATACGCCGCTGCATATCACGGATGGCGCTTGGGTTTCTAACCACCAGCTTATTTTTAGCAGCCATACAGATGCGCCGATTGAGTGAGGTACGGACCAGCACCGAACAAGGCAATCAGGTTTTTGAACATCTGCCCGTAGGTTGTGCCATCCCACATTGAGCCATCAGAGCCAACGCCAATGGCCTGACCGGATACGCTGACGTCACCAACCGATCGCCCGGTAGTGACCACAGTAACCGAGCCACCACCAGACTGACCAGTCGTCAGGTTGTAATTTGTCGCCAGCATGTGCGCCACATAGTAACCCTGTAGCGCGTCGTAATATTCACTGTAGCAGCCGGTATACAAAACCGTGAACTCAGTGAGGTATCGCTGAATCACCGCATCCGGTACGTTAACAAATTCGGGGTATGAAGCCCGGAATTGCGCAAGGTCTAGTGCCATATTCCACCTGTAAAAAAGGGACGCCGTAGCATCCCTTTATTTTAACACGTCACCGGATTATTTCTTAATCACGATGTGACCTGCATCAACGAGGTGCTTTTCGTTGCTTTCGATGAACGCCAGTTGCTCGGCAGTCACTTCGGTTTCAACGCCAGGAAGCAGGCGCAGGTCGCCGGAATAGTGAATGTTTGCGCGCTGGTTGGTAACGGTCATTTTCTTGGTTGCTTTTACTTCAGCCATGATTAAATCCCTTTGGTTACAGTTACGGACAGTGGGAAGTATACCACAACGCCAGCAGTTGCCAGGTAGCCATCCACCACGGTTGCCAGGTTGCGAGCTTCTGGCGGCATCATGGTAAACGGTTTTGGAACCTCAACGCCGAGCTTCTCGGAATCGTTGCGATAGTGGATCATCGCGCTGTTAGTCTGACCTGTTCCCTTCGGTCCTAACCACTCCACGGTTTCAACCGTGATTTCCGGGTAGGATTTCTTGAAGCGCTCCATCGCATTCTCGCCGGTGTTATCGGTGAAGAATGTGGTGCGGGCGCGCTCATAGCTCGCAGAGGTCATAACAACGGTATCAGGACGCTCAGCGCCAAGTGTGTCTGTCGCCTGCTGGGTGATCGGGTAAACCAGGTCAGCATAGATTTCTTCTGCTGTTTTAGTCGCCCAGGTCGCTGTGCCAGCAGTGCCATTTGGTGCGGTGCGAGTGGTAACGTTCGGCGCGTTATACAGACCGGTCAGACCGGTTTCAGCATCGCCAACCCAGATAATCTGGTCCAGCTTCTGCTCTGCTGCATTTCGGATCGCCATACCCTTACGGTCAACGATATTCATGCCAGCTACGGTTGCTTTGGCAATTTCAAATACGCTGTAAATAATCGAGCCACCGAATGCACGGATGTTGACAACCATCTTCTCGCCAGTGACCTCGATGTTTGGCAGGTCGTCGGCGTAGTTGGTGATGTGCTCCAGCATACCAACGCGGTCAGCGACAACGTATGCAAACTCTTCAGCACCGAATGGCGCTTCGTTCTGCATTGGCAGCAGGTTTTTGCCCTTGAATTGCGGGTATGCCTTCTCGCGGATGCGGTTGGACATTGCCTGAAGCTGTTGTGCAAAGATGACACCAGTCGCGGCATCAGCACGGAAGCCAAGCTGTTGCACATCCAGTGCTTTAGATACCAGGCTCGCCAGCATGGTAGGGGTGGTTTCCCAACCCGCATCCAGCTTCACGCCCTTAAGATGGTCCAGTCGTAAATTGATATTCATTTATAATCCCCTGTTAGGCAGCTGGTGCGGTGGTGGCAGGTTTCAGGTTGACAATCGCAACGCCTGCACCGGAGGTGGAGGTGTCGAAGATGCCGACCGGGCGCGTTGCTGCCGAGGCTGAAACATTGGTGAAGCCAGTGCCATCGGTGAGAGCGTAGGCCAGATCACCCTGCTTCACAGCAACAGTTGCATGAACCCACACCGGACCATCGGTCACAACAGAAACGTCTTTGCCGATTGCGTGAGTCTGCTCGGTTGCGCCATCAGCAGCAACCCAGGTGGCTTCCCAGCGAACCACGCCGATAACGACATCATTGGCGGCAGATACTGGTTTAACTTTGTGGTCGTTGTTATCGCGCACAGCGGCCTGGCCTGCATTGATAGCAGCAGATGCGATGCGGCTGACGGTCTGCGTCATTCGTGCGTCCGCAACCATGCCAGGGGCATACGGCTGTGGAGTTAAGGAGTAGGTGTTATTGAGCGCCATTATGCTTTCCCCGCGTAGAATTTAGCGTTGTATGCGGCCTGTCCAGACTCTTCGCGAGAGTTGAACACACCATCAAGATTCAGGCCATGGCGCTGAGTGCGCAGGCTGTCGGTGCGATTCTTCAGGCCGTCTACCGCGGCATCAAATCGACCGCTGATATAGGCATCGGATTTGCCATCAGCATTGAAGCCGGATTTTGCGGCAATGAGCGCCTCAACCTGGATTTCGCGAGCGGTTTTCACGCGCTTGCCATCCATGTGGCTGATTCCAGGTTTCAGTTTTTTGGCATCCTCGATGATTCGCAGCATTTTGCTGAGGGAGTCGGTTTTCTGCTCCGGATCGGTGTCGGTGTCTTTATCCACCTTGTCCGGGTCTTCTTCATCCATTAAGGAATCAGGATTGTCGCCGCTTACCGCATCTGCTAGTTCATCAAGCTGAGCCTGAAGGGTGTCTACCGCTTCGGAAACGCTGGCTACTGCGTTCTCAACCGCCGGTACATCGACTTGCACAACTTCGTCTTTGTTCTCGTCGTCGGCATCTTTAATGATGTCGTCAGCGTCGAGTTTCAGCTTAGGAGCGATGGCTTTGACCAGCTTTTTAAGCTGACCTGTAGCGGAGTCAAGGCGCTTGCCCTGCTTCGCCAGCGCCGCGTTGATGGTCGCTGCTGTAGCTGCGTCTGCAACTTCAACAGTGCCGCCGCCGGGCAGTTTGATTTGAGTCATTGATTTATCCTCGTTATTCGGCACATTTGCGCCATCAAAACGCAGTGAACAGATTGAGCCACCTCGCGCGGCATCCACGATGGCCTGATGGTTATAACGTCGATTGCGCTGGACACGGTCATACTTCTGGCCCTGCCATTCACCCGGCGTTTCATCAAGGTCAACGGAATAACCAGGTGAAAGCTCACATACACCGTCGTATTCTACCGCATGTAAAGCCTCGTTGCCAATTACCAGCATTGACGCGACAAGATTGTCACCGTCACGTTTTGGCATCCCGTTAACGCTGCCCTGTGAATACTCCTTGTAATTGGATGGCGTGATCATCACTGGAGGGTGCTGCAAAGTTACCGGAGCGCCAGCCAGGGACTTCAGTGATTCCTCATCAAACAGCGTTTCCTCTGGCACAAATTCACGGATAATCGTGCCGTCATCTTCCATATATTCAAGAATGCCGACATGCGCCACCACGCCATCAATACGCAGGAACCCGTTTTCGTCAATCTTTGAGGTTATGCGACCACCTTTGTCGATGCGATAATCTTTTCTCATTTTATCCTCAGAACTCAATTACGTTAGCGGCAAAGCACCGGCAGTTAATCGCCTGCCCCGGGAAAGTATCGCGAGCGCCTGCACCGTCTGACCAGTTATACGTCTTGCCGTTACGCGCATAATGCGACGGCTTAGCTTTCGGGTAAAGCCCTGAAGGATTTCCTCGCACCCGCTGGTCTTCCATCGTGCGCCATACGAATTGTTTGATTTCCAGGTCTGCCGCGCGTTGCTTCGTGACTTGCATATTCATGGTGGCAACCTGGTCACGGGCGATCAGGTCGGCGCGTCGTTTCGCAACCCCGGTTTCAGCCCGAATGTTTTTGCTGATGTCACGCCATGACAGGCCATCACGAAATCCAGAGTTAACGGTAGTTGTAATCTTGCTCAGGTAACTTTGCGTCAGATTAGTAATCAACGCCGTGTTTTCCTCGGCCCATGCATCAATGTTGGCGCTCATGTCGGTTCCTGGCAATGCCACGTTGACGCCAATGGCCTGGTTGATTGCTTTCTGCCAGTTTCCGTCAATTGCTGAACGAATAGAATCGCCAATGTTGCGCACGAATGACAAACCATGAATATTACCCGTTGCCAGTGAGCGAATAGCTCGCAGAACCGCAGACAGGTCATCAGCACGATAACCATCCTCACGCGCCGCAATCTCTGCTTTTAATTCATCAGCAATGCGGGTTTTCAGTTCGGCATTAATGCCATCAATGATGCCGCGCAGCATCTTCGCGTACTGCTGCTCAATCCGTACAGGGTGACGGGCTGGCAGCAGGACTTTACGCTTCCGCTTGTCCGGCTTCAGTGCTTCCAGTTGTTTCTGAAATTCCGTTCGTGCCATTTTTGCCACCGAGTGAGTTAAGACCTAACGGGTCCTGTTCTTCTTCATCTTCCGGCAATTCTTCCAGTGAGAACAGACCTGTATCGTTAGCCAGGTTGCGCACCTCGTTAGGGGTTAGCGCAGCAGATTGTTCAAGAGTCGCAATTGCCGTCGCAACCGATGCCATTGAGGTTGCCTTCTTGTCTGGTGACATAGCACTAAGCTCTGCCCACTTCCAGTCGAAGTCCAGACCGGTCTGCATCTTCACGTTATCAATACATGACTGCACCAGTGCACTCGGGTCGCCTTCCTGAATAGCGGCAATCTTATCGTAGTAAACAGAAAGAATTTCCTCCTGGCTGGCATTGAGTCCCGCCGGAGATTTGCCGAACAGCATCATTTCTGACAGGCCAGTCGCGCCAGCTACTGCAGTGGCAAAGCGGTCAACGAAGTCGGGGATGCCCTGAAGAGAGCGGTTAACGAACTCGAATTTCTCTTCCTTATCGACAACCGCCGCCCGGTAGATGGACTTGCCCTGATTGAAGGCGTTTGCACGGTTCATTACGGCTTGCGATGCCGTCATGCCCATTGATTGCGCAGCCGTAAGGTTTGGCACGGAAAGAATGCCAACCCCTGACTCTTTCAGTAAAAATGATGCGTCCTGCAGTGTCTCGTTGTATGCGGCAATTGCCGACCATGCCATCGCTACATAAGAGCCGCCCCATCCCTGCAATTCAATTTGGGTATCGTATGGAACCGGGCAGCCATAGAAAGGTGCAATGCGGTCACGGTGATACGTCACGCCGTTGCGAGCCACATAGTTCAGCGCACGCCCATAATGCGGGGATTCAGGATCAAGGTCGATTTCATCAACGCTTAAAGACCAGCGATCGAGAGGTACAAGGTCGATGATGGCCGCTGTTTCTGATGGCGGAGATTCTGGCGGGCGAGAATCGTCATAAACCTTCAGAACCCCAGCACCACCGAACAGGCGTGACCAGGCGATACCCTTGCGCACGGATGCACGCAGGCCCATCTCATCCAGCATGGACTCGACGCGCTTTTTGTCCTCGCTATCCAGCCCGGTGATTTCGATAAACTTGCGGGTGGCATCCTCAGCAGGAAGGTCACAGATTTTACGCGCCAGCCAGTCAGAAAGATAGATATTCGTCAGCACCTGCTGATTGTTGTGCAGCAAATGAGAAAATGCAGGTGACAGAACCTGCCCGAGGCTTTTGTCAATGCCCGGCATACCCTGGCCGGATATGGGGTTAGCCCACGCATCCACGCGGTATGACAGGCTGCCGTCATTGTGTAGCTTTAGGTGAGGCTTCTTGGCCATTATGAATCCCTCATGAAGTTAACGTCAGTATATCACGGGGGGTTGGATAAGAAAAAACCCGCCGTAGCGGGTCTTATGATTTGGCGGGAAGGCATGGACTCGAACCATGATAAAAGAGTTAACAGCTCTCCGTAATAACCTTTATACGACCTACCCGTTGCTGGTTTAAGCATTGCCAGCGTGCTTCTTAATATCCAGCCCCGTAACCCATACATACCCCTACATATGATTGCGATAATGCTGGATATTAAGTGTTGCGGTTGCCGGTGTTGCTTGCCACTTCCGTTATTCCAACTACGGACGCTATTTACACCGGCGAACTATTAAGAACCACAACGGAAAGAGCACTGCCCATTCCTAGTCCAATGGGAGGCTTGCGCAAGCCATCAATGCTCTTTCCTGTTATGTGCCGGTTACGCGTCCGGCGTCAACCAAGTTGACCGATTCACCACAACGGGAGCAACGTTGTGTGATTAGTATTGCTCAATCTGGTTATAATGTCAATCTTTACGCGATGGCATTTTGTCGCCGTTGCACTTTTTCTTCCACGTTTCGTTGTGGGTGAGAATCTGGCGCAGCGTGCCATCGGTCATGTGGTCGATTTCGGCGCGATCAAGCCATATTGGTTGCACCCAGTCGCAAGACGTATCAATCACCTGGACGGGTCCATTCGTCGCGCAGCTTGTCGCGGACAGAACCAGGATTGCTGCGCATAACTTCATCTTTAACATCGTTTGCCACCTTAACGGATTCTGTACGGGCTTTCTCTTGTGCCACTGACTGCTGCGCCTGCTGGGTATCGGATTTTGCTTTCTGCTCTGACTTGCCGCGAGACTTGCCGCCGAACCACAAGCCGATAGCTCCGAAGATTAGCGCGGTGATTGCGCCGATGATTGTGCTAAGCGTGAGCATTTGATTTCCTCAATTAGCATGTATGTGCTGGTCATGCAGCGTATAATCCACCATGCATCACCGAATGAATAGCTTCTTCTGGCATCCCTCCACAATACACGATACTCCCACATCCTCCACGACTTGCTTTTGAGTGCATCAGGTATCAGGCAAATAGATATCATGCTAAGCATCTTCTTTCGTCTTTTCCCTCACGGCAATCAGCTTATTGACGGAGTTGCCAGCTACGACAACGGCGAGATAGATGCCGAACATCTCGGTTGTCAGCGTGTTCTGATATGCCTGCCAGACGATGACGCCTGACGAAATCACTACGCCGATGAACTGGCAAGTTTTTGACAGAGAGAAGTCGCCGACGGGCGAGGTTAGCAGGTCTTTAATCATCGATTTCCCAGAGTATCGCAAGCAGGACAACCACTACTGTAACACCGATGCAGACCTCAACCAAATATTCACAAGGAAATGCGATTGGCAATCCAGCCATATACGAAAGTCTCGTTCTTCTGGTTAGCCTCTGCCAGCTCAATATACCGCGCACCCTGAAGGCAGTTCAGTGCCTTTAGCATCACGGTCTCGCCTTGTTTGCCGCGCAACCCAAGATAGCTTTTAAGTGCTGACGCAGTAGCCGGTCCAACTTTCCCATCGACAGCAATATCAGCGTATGCCTTGCCCTGGTTGTTAAAGGCGTTCAGGCAGCGCTGAAGGAACTTTCCCGCCGCAGATGGCCCCATGTTAACGCCGGTATCAATCACCTCGGCAGCGATGGATTCAGACAGCGGCAGCAGCAGGTCAAACTTTGGCTTCGAAACGTACTGAGTGTAGTAGATGTTTTCGGCAAGTGAGATAGGCAGGTCTTTCATCGACCCGGTATAGCCATTGGCAACAGCCACCGCTTTTGTAATGCCGTACATCGTTTCTCCGCCGGAGTCGTTTGGGTTATTTGAGTACCCACCTTCGGCCTTGATGATGTCATCGATAATTGACTTTATAACCGGGGTCATAAAAAACCTCATTGTTATGTTTTGGCTCGATTCGCAACCAGTGGGCCGCCGAGGCACTCTTGCCTATCGGCGATGCCACGCTGCCACCCTTGGAAGCGTAGCCAATTTATCATATAAAAAAGCAAAAGTAAAAAGATAGAGCACAAAATGACACTGGTGAAAATAGATTACTATAGTGGTTGACATAAGGCATAGATGCGGTAAGATTTAGCCATCAACAACGAGTGGAGAAAGAAAATGAAAGATTTTAAAGGTACGCCGGGTCCGTGGAGATTCGATGAGCAGGAAACATTATCTGGCGGTACGGTGTTTTATATAGCGCAAGATGATAATGCCAAATACACAACAAATTATTCTGATGTTTCGCAAACATGCAGTGGTGAACTCAAACATATCCAGAAGGCAAATGCTCAACTGATAGCAGCAGCACCTGAGTTGCTGGAGGCTTTGCAGCGGTATGAATCTGTATTAAGCAATATACCTCTTGAGTTTTGCGATGTGGAGGACTTGCTATATGCAAGAGCAGCAATCAACAAAGCACTGGGAGAATGAAATGAAACTTATCGACCTGCTGGTTAAAGAGTTGCCGCATCGGGGCGGTTGGCCTGAAGGTGCGCTAAATGCCACGCAAGATAAAGATGGCCAGGTGTGCTTTTCTGCCGGTGCAGTCCCTGAATTTGGCTACGTTGCCTGGGAGGGCGGCGACTGGTTAGGAAATGAGTTTTACACAGCTAGGGCCAGCGACTACGCCACTGCAATCATCACCTGCGAACAATACGAAGCAGCCATTGCAGCAAGCAAAGCCGTTGTTGGCCATGACGGATGGATTCAGTGGGCTGGCGGTGAGTGCCCGGTTGATAGTGACGCAATTGTAGAGGTCAGATTCCGAAATCCGAGCCGGCACGAATTCAATAGTGACAGAGCCGGCGATTTTTACTGGTCACATCATGGCTTTGACGGTGACATCATCGCCTATCGGCTGCAACAGCCGACGAAATCAGAACAGGCTTGCGATGACTCTGCGGGAGATGATGACGAAGCCGACCTGAATGAGTGCATTGGTAAGGATGTTGATATTCCAGAATGGAATGGTGAAGGATTGCCTCCTGTTGGCACCATTTGCGAGTATAGCCTAGCCGGGAGAGTTTGGTCTACTTGCAAGATTGACTTGTACGTTGGGACTCAGGGCGTGGTGATTTCATGTGATGTGTTCGAAGGCATTCAATACGTTGATTTCGCTAAGTACGACGACTTCGAATTTCGCCCACTCCGCACCGAAGCAGAAAGAGCGCGTGAAGACGCAGAAACAGCCATTCGAACATGCCTTGCGGGAACTGGAGCAGGAATTACACCGCTGGCTGCCAAAGGAATTTACGACGCCATCGCAGCAGGTAAAATCCCAGGAGTAAAGCTGGAGGGTAAATAATATGCGATGGGCTTTTGCATTCGCACTAGGCGTGGCCTGGTATATTATTTCCATTCTGGCAGACCATTCAACAAACATGGTAATCGCAAATATATGGATGGCTACTAGCTTTATCCTTGCAACAGTTGAAAGAGGTAGATAATGGCAAGTCGTGGCGTTAACCGCGTAACAATCCTGGGCAACCTCGGCAATGACCCCGAGGTCAAATACACCGCATCAGGCAGCGCAATCGCAAACCTGACGGTGGCAACGTCGGAAGAGTGGAAGGACAAGACAGCTGGCGAGAAGCGCGAGGCGGTTGAATGGCATCGCGTCGTACTCTTCGGCAAGCTGGCAGAGGTTGCCGGCGAATACCTCCGCAAAGGCTCGCAGGTTTATATCGAAGGCCAGTTGCGTACCCGTAAATGGACTGACAACGCCGGAGTGGAGAAATACACCACCGAGATTGTTGTCGGCATGAATGGCGTGATGCAGATGCTTGGTGGCAAGCATGAAGGCAAACCGCAGCAGCAAGGCGGATGGTGGCAACCTCAGCAACCAAAGCCGCAGCAGCAGAGCAGGCCATCGCAATCCGGTCCTAGTGTTCCACCAGTGGATTTTCCTGACGATATTCCGTTTGCGCCATTTGGGTTGCAGTACGGCAAATCGAGAATCTACGCCCTCTAATTTTCACCCACATCAACCCACCCGCTTCGGCGGGTTTTTCATCTTTTACGCAATCTGTTACAATTCCTGGAATATTCCAGTTATTCACTCAAAGACAAGCGTGTACCCTATAGTAGGAAGAGAGGGGGTGCATATGCCAAACAGGATGAACATGTCTACACTCGAAGAGCGACTGACGAAAGTTGAGACTAATCTTGCGAACCTTGCAGATGCACAAAGGGATGTGGGCCAGGCTCTTAATCGGGTATCTGAGTCTATCCACGCCATCCAGATTAGCATTGAGCGCCAGAACGCGAGCATTCAGCAGATAGTTGAGTTACGTCGTGATGTTGATGAAATGACGAAGGATGTGGAGAAGCTCAAAGGCAAGGTGTGGTGGCTAGGCGGCGTAACTGCCGCCTGTACGTTCATTATCGTGAACTTCTCGCGCCTGAAAGACTTCTTTCACTGATGCGGATTATGTCCATATCACGCATGGTTCTGTGGCGTGCTCGTGCGAAGTAGTAGCGCGCGAATGTGAATCCGTAGCGACGCAATCCACCAGCAAATCCCCACCGCTCAATTAGCCACCATCTCATTTCATCCTCCCAAGATAGAAGCAGATTCCAGCCGCGCTGAGATATATTGCAGCCGAGATGTCGCGGTTGATAGCTGCCGAGAATATTGCCGACAGCACCAGGAAAAGCATTGGCATCCACTTAATCATTTTTCACTCCTTAGCGACAGTTGTTTCTGTGTTTATAATCTGAAAGCAATTGAGGCAAATCCACTTAGAGCGCATGCCATCACGATACTCATCTTCATACCATCTAATCTGCCTAAAAAGTCGATATTTATGCTTCTTGCATCCGTGAATTATTTGCCTGAATGACCGCATCACTCACTCTCCTTCATCATCATTAAAGTGACCTCTTACTCCCATGCTCATCATGGAATCCGTATTTCTTTTCTGCCACCATTCTGGCATGAACAGCATCCTCGAACCTTGAAAATGAGCCAAGTGCAATGGTTACTCCGTTTAACTTTATGTCAGCTCTCCATTTTGTCCTTCCGCCTCTCCTTGAAACACCAATACACCCAGATGTATTGGATTTTGGTAATCGCTTGTTTCTGTGGTTGAGCTTTCTATTACTCGCCCTAAGGTTTGACAGAGAATTGTTTTCTCCATTCCCATCTATATGATCTATCTCCTCCGGCTCATCTCCTGTTGATATCTTCCAGGCAATCCTGTGGGCCAGGTATTTTTCGCCATCAATTATTATGTTGATGTATGTCTTGCCGCTTATGGTTTTTTGGTGGCAACCAGCCACTTTACCTTCGTACCTCGCATTCCACTGAGGGCGCTGGTTGCCCCTCCTCTTCCAGGTTAAATCCCCAGAATCTGGATTGTAATCAAGTATTGATAGCAAATACCCCCTGTCCGGTATTGGTTTATTTATTCTCACTTTCAATCCTCATGTTGTGGTTGACATAAACATAATACATGGTAATCTTACTCATATCAACACGGGAGGTAGTATGAATCAGCAGAAATTTGAATCAGCACAGCGGGCGGCAAGACTGGCGGTTAAATGTAGAAGCAAAGGTGCATGGAAAGAGGCGATGCGCATGCTGCGGGAGGCTGTTTATGCTTGACAGTCATTGTCCCATCGATCGCGACGAACGCATCTACGCCGACAACTGGCAGGATGAGCCAACAGAGGAAGACATCGAGCGGCAGCGCTCAATCATCGAAGCACAGGCGGATTTAGAGGAGATGTACAAATATGAGTTATGAAATGCCGGAGTATGGAGCAAGGGTACGTGTCGGCGGCAAGAGCGGACGACAACCCAATCAAGAAACACGCGAGCAGGTCATTGCCCAGAATAGCTTCCCTGGCCCCGACCAGAATCGTCACATTGATAAGTTTTTAGCGGAGCAGAAGAAATGACAATTGAGAGATTTGATTGTGGGACGCATTACGATGGCGGAGTGATGCTTGATTCAGATGATGGCGAATACGTCTACCACAAAGACTATGCCGCCCTGGAAGCCAAGTGCGCGGCGCTGGCTGCTGAACTGGAAGCCGCAGAGAAGCGCATAGATATCCTCCGCCAGGACAAGGACAAGGTTATCGATATGAGCACGGAGCGCGTAAGCAAACTTCTGGCTCGCGCTGAGGACGCAGAGAAGCGGGTAGCTGAACTGAAGGCGCGGGAGTTGGTTGTCAATCTTCCTGCTTACGTAGACGGTAGAACTCTTGGATACGGCGAGGTAAACCACATGATTGACCTGTGCGCCGACGCTATCGAGAAAGCTGGCCACGCCGCTGGAATCATCACTAAGGTGGGGGAGTAGGGATATGGCACTGACGAAAAAACAACGCGCAGAACTGCGCATGAAGTTCGGTGGTCGCTGTGCTTATTGTGGCTGTGAACTTGGCGAAAAGTGGCATGCAGACCATGTAAAACCGGTCATTCGTTTTGCTGGGAATATGCTTCACCAGGAACGTGACGATATATCCAACATGGTTCCGGCATGCCACCCATGCAATCTGCACAAGCATTGCAGCAGCCTGGAAGATTATCGGCGAATTATCAGTGATGGTCGTCGTGAATTCCTTGTGTCCGGGAAAGGTAAAGCGCTGGTTCGTATGGGATTGGTTGAAATGAAATCTGACCCGGTTGTGTTCTGGTTTGAAAAATATCAAGAAGGGGCTACGGCATGACCACTTTTACCAATAGCAAACTAACAGACGAAAACGTTTCAAATGCAACGTTGATTCGGCTCATTCTGTGGGCTGAACAGCACAATAGCCATTATGTTGTAGCGGCTCTGCGCGAGCTACAGGAGCGCCGTAAGGCTGATAGTGTGCCTGTAGAAGTCAACGACGACATGGCTTACGCATTCCATCACGCACTGTCAGATTCATCGTTAGGCGCTGATGAAGTAGAGGAAATTAAAACCGGGTTGCGTGCTGCCTTTGCCAATATTGCCGTCCAGCCTGCGCTGATAGCGCCTCATGAGTGGAGGCTGTCAAATGCACAGGCGTTTATCGAGCGATACTCTCCGCCTTCAGTGGAAGAAGCCGCACTATTTGCCTGGAATGCCTGCCGCGCCGCCATGCTTCACTGCTCAGAACCAGAAACTGATAACACTAACCAGCAATTCGAATCACTCAGCAGGGGTGAAAAATGAACGGAGAAATCGCACTGCGCGACATCATCAAGGCCATTGTAATTCTGAAGCCTGGCGCTACGATGGCAATAGTCCAGCTGATGATATGGACAAAAACACCAAAGGCAACAATTGGAACCGCGATGCACTGCATTGTTGCGCAGGGGTTATTCACGACAAGAAGGGTTGCCAACAAAGGACGACCAGGGTTCAAGTGTAACGCCTACTATCCAACGAAGAAGCTACTGGACTCGTTCACGGTTACGAGCGAGATGCGGGAATATCTGGGGTTGACGGATGTTGACCTTAACCCCAGGAAGGTGAAGCGCAATTGTAATACCATCTTTGAGTCCTGCAAACAAAGCCCGGCAACGAAGCGTATACTTTGGTTTTATGGTCGGGGTGAGTTGCCGGAGATGGATGTGAAGCGATGAAATTACTTAGCAAGCACCGCATTGCGAAAGTCAGATGGGAAACGCCTTTCGGGGAAACAAGAATAACTCCAGCCGTGCAAAAGAGAGTAGCCATATTCTGGTGGGTTACGCTCACACATTGCGAAAGCGTGAAGCAGGCAATGACCTACATAAAAAATATTGAGAAGAAAAAGCCTGAGAAAGTTTTAGGCGTGATGGTAAAATAAGCCCCCTTTCGGGGCTTTTCTTTTACCAGGCTGAAAGGTTGTATCCGGTGACGAGGTTGTCTGAGATTGCGTCTATCGTGGGGTCAATCTGGTCATCGTGCTTACCGTTAGGGAATACGGAGAATTCATCGATATAGCCAGGCATCCAGGGTGCATCCTTTGGCAGGTGAACCAGTCCAGCCTCAATCTGCGGAAGAACATCCAGGGCGCGGGTGAATTTATCCACTGAGCGCTGAATTGGGATTACCGGGACACCTTCCATCTTCAGCGTCTGAATCAGACCGGTTCCGCTGGCTTTGTCCTCAATCTTCATTCCTCGCACGAATCCACGGTTTATTGGTGACTTATGCAGCTCCCAGAATGCGCGAGCCTGCTTGATGAGGTCAGGGGCTTCCCACTTGCCGCGAATCTGGTCGAGAAGGTAAGCGTGTCCACCCTTGAATCCCCAGCACTGGAATACAGACCAGTCGTTGTGCTCTTTGGTCTTGAGCGCGGTATCCGCGTAAATGACGCGATACTCCCACTCAGGATGCACAAAGCTGGAGTCGTACCATTGCCACCAGTTGTCCTTGAACAGGCCGCCGCCCTTCGGTGCGGGGCGCTGCATGTACTGCCCGGCGAACACGTATGGGTTGCTGGCCTCCATCTCTGCCAGCTTCTCGCGTGAGTGCTTAAAGGGCCACAAAGCGGTGTCGTCAGGGTTTATGGCTGGGATGCTAACTACATGCCACTCCTCGCCATTACCGCCAGCCTGTAGCCATCCTGCAAGGTCTTCCTCGTGTAATCGCTGCATGATGACGATAATTGGCGTGTCAGGGCTGTTCAGACGTGATTCCATCGTGGTCTGGAACCAGTCAATGACATTCTGGCGCATGGTGTCGGAATTGGCCTCGCTGGCCTTATGCGGGTCATCAATGATGATTGCCCCGCCGAAGCCTTCACGCAACCTGCCAGCACCATAACCTGTGATTGTACCCTCTGAGCCAGTGGCATAGACGCAGCCACCGGTTTTCGTACGCCACTCATCCTTTGCCTTCGCGTCCGCCATCATGCCGATATCGCCGAAAACGGCCTGATATTCCTCTGACATCGCGATGGCGCGTGCCTGGTAGGTATTATTGGCCGCCAGGCGCTTGGAGTAGCTGGCGTGGATGAATTCGCAATCCGGGTAGTTGCCGATAGCCCAGGCCATGAAGTTTACCACGGCAAGCTCGGTCTTGGAGTAACGCGGGGGGATGTTAATGATGAGGCGCTTGTACTGGCCGATGAAGCATCGCTCCAGTGCCT